>Ga0265295_1000039_pt1 | contig 265006 bp, 260 predicted proteins | sample Munlansysbiofilm_FD_192503 | JGI IMG/M metagenome (GOLD analysis project Ga0265295, IMG submission 192503) | Leachate microbial communities from a municipal landfill in Southern Ontario, Canada - Methane capture system biofilm | ecosystem: Engineered > Solid waste > Landfill > Unclassified ...
ATAGCAAGGGAATAGATATGGAGGAGTTCCCGAGTGGCCAAAGGGGACGGACTGTAAATCCGTTAGCTAAGCTTTCAGTGGTTCAAATCCACTCTCCTCCACCAAATAAACTTAATAAATATGCGGGTGTAGCTCAGTGGTAGAGCCCCAGCCTTCCAAGCTGGTTGCGAGGGTTCGATTCCCTTCACCCGCTCCACCAAAATCTAAAAGTTTATAAACATGCACCTATAGCTCAGTAGGATAGAGCAACGGACTTCTAATCCGTGTGCCGGGGGTTCGAATCCTCCTAGGTGCACCATAGTGTTGGGGTGTAGCCAAGTCGGTAAGGCACTAGACTTTGACTCTAGCATTCCACAGGTTCGAGTCCTGTCACCCCAGCCATTTTTAACTAGTTAACCTATACTGCATGCAGTATATTTTTTTACCAATAATATAATATGATCCATTAGCTCAGTCGGTAGAGCACCTGACTTTTAATCAGGGTGTCCCGCGTTCGAGTCGCGGATGGATCACCATTTGGAGAGGTACCGAAGCGGTCATAACGGGGCGGTCTTGAAAACCGTTAGGGCTTTGCGGCCCACGTGGGTTCGAATCCCACCCTCTCCGCCAAAAGGAGAAGTACTCAAGTGGCTGAAGAGGCTCCCCTGCTAAGGGAGTAGGTCCTGATAAGGGGCGCGAGGGTTCAAATCCCTCCTTCTCCGCCATAAGATGGGGGCCTTTAGCTCAGTCGGTTAGAGCGCCCGGCTCATAACCGGTAGGTCCGGGGTTCGAGTCCCTGAAGGCCCACCAACTACAAATTTGTAGTTACCTGCCCAGATAGCTCAGTCGGTAGAGCAGTGGACTGAAAATCCACGTGTCGCTGGTTCGATTCCGGCTCTGGGCACCATCCCATCTATTCACAAGCTGCAATTTTTCAAAACATCTTATGATGAGTTTGATGGATTGATTTGTGAATTATTTTAATACAGGGGCGTAGTTAAACGGTATAACAGCGGTCTCCAAAACCGTCGATGAGGGTTCGATTCCTTCCGCCCCTGCCATTTTATTTAACAAGGACTTGTAGCTCAGGCGGTTAGAGCGCACGCCTGATAAGCGTGAGGTCGGTGGTTCGAGTCCACCCAGGTCCACCACCATTTGTCATTAATTTGATAAATGGGCCTTTAGCTCAGTCGGTTAGAGCGCCCGGCTCATAACCGGTAGGTCCGGGGTTCGAGTCCCTGAAGGCCCACCAAAGAGAAAAACTCATCGAATGATGAGTTTTTCTGTTTTAAACCAATATGGATAATAGATGCTCCCTGATCAGTGTTTTGATATTGCCGATATTCAGATTTTTCCCAGCTGATACTATCACATATCCGCTTGGTATACTCATATCCATGTTTGAGAAGCATTCTTCAGTGAATTCCAGATTGCTTATATCGATCAGAGCAACCTCAAGCTCATTTTCATTTGTTGCATAGATTAGCTCATAGGATATATTAAAAGTATTGTCATCTCTTAGGTCGATTGACCATCCTTGTGCATAAAAGCGTATAGGCATATTATAATCAGAGGTATAGCTACCATTTATGGTCAACATCTCTCCAGTAATTCCAAGCTCAACGATATGGAGATCTATTATATGGTCATTGTCCAAGATACTTACTTTTTTACTATCATGAATGATCCGTATCAGACTTAACAAACCAGGCATAGAGCATAGATCATCATGGTTATGTCTTAATATGATTTCTCTTAAATAAGAAGAGCCGGTTTCTGTGAATTCTTTGTAGAAATCAATACATTCTTTACCTGTATACTGATCCTTGCGAAAAATTCCTAAGCTCTCTTCAACTGTTCTCAGCTTAAGATTTGGAAGGTTGAAAAAGATACTGTTGTTCTTAAGCAGTTTAAAGAGATCCAAAGATTCTATAGGAGGCATAGAGATACGATTCTTATCCATTCTAGCCTTTATAAAAGGAATATCAAAGGCATCCCCGTTATAGGTGACGACAAGGGATCTTGCATTCACATAAGGTAGAAGGGCTAAAAGTATATCTTTTTCTTCTGAAGAGTTTTCAGCAAATAGCTGCTCTATAAACCATTCCTTACTTTCTGTGTCATAGTAGGCAAGACCTATAAGATATATCCAGTTATATTTGCTTGAAAGTCCTGTGGTTTCAATGTCCAGGATCAAAAGCTTCTTAAGGTCGATAAATGGATATTCTCCTGGATTAGGACTGATGGGCATCTTAAGTATTTTCATAAATCATAGCTCCTTATGTTTTGGGATGCAAATATTGCTTTTACTGATAGGAAAAATAGTATACAATAATTATATCATATAATCGGGAGGAAGCTAATTTGGAAATAGAGACTAAACAGAGGAAAACCATAGGTTCAGTTATAAAAGCCATAGAGATAATAAATTATATTGCTGAAAGCGAGCACGAAATGGGTGCTACTGAAATCAGCGAGGGTTTAGGCTATGGGGTTAGCGCAACCTATCATTTGCTGAATACCCTTAAAGAGTCAAACTTTATCACGCAGAACGAGAGGACTAAAAAATATCAGCTTAGCCTGAAATTGTGGCAGCTGGGTATGAAGGCATTTAGCCAGAACAATCTTGGTACAGCACTGAGACAATTCCTGGTGAGGCTTAAGAAAGAAACAGGAGAGACGGCCAATCTTACAGTTCTGGATAGAAAATCAATTGTTTACATTGCGCAGGAGGAAAGTGACAAACTAATAAAGATGTTTACAAAAACAGGAGCTACTGCACCATTACATTGCACAGCATCCGGGAAGATATTTCTTGCTTATATGGATGAAAGCAAAAGGGACGAGATCCTCAAGGGCTATGTAATGACTAAATTCACCGATAATACTATTACCACAAAGAAGCAGCTTTTCAATGAATTGAAGGAGATAAGAGAAAAGGGCTATGGTTTTGACGTAGAGGAAAGAGATGATGATGTGTCATGTGTGGCAGCTCCCGTATTTGGAGCCAACGGTGAAGTATTGGCATGCATTTCGATATCTGGACCTCATACCAGGTTTACTGAAGCAAATAAACTCAAGTGGACTGAAATTATATTGCAGGTGTCAAAGGATGCATCTGCGTTCCTGAACAACGAAAAATAGCTAACAATTTTAACGCCTCAGCTATTTTATTAGTCTGAGGCGTTGTTGTATTCTCGAGAAAAAATGTCAGATTGTAGTCTCGAATAGCTCTCTGATTTTATCCATATCATTGGTCATTCCAAGTAAGAGCATTAGTTTGATTCTAGCTTTTTGTCCAGGAAGATTCCCTCCAAATATGACCCCCATATCTCTTAAATGTTTACCTCCGCCTTCATACCCATAGGTATACAAGACCCTCCCGGTATTGCATCTCGATACAAGAACGACAGGGATAGAAGAGATTATTGCTTGCTTTATCCCACTTATCATCTGTGGGGGTACATTACCTCTGCCAAGACCCTCAATCACTATACCCTTATAACCAGACTGGATATAAAAACTGAAGATATCTGAACCAAGTCCCGGTACAGCTTTTATCAGAGCTACTTTTTTCTCAATCTTATCTGTTTGTATCCTTTGTCTGTCGGGCATGTTTCTGTAATAAATAACTTCATCATTATCTACGATACCAAGAGGCCCAAATTCCGGAGATTTGAAGGTATCCAGGGACAAGGTATTTGTCTTTGTAACCTGGCTTGCTGCGTTCACTTCATTATTCATAACTACCAAAACACCCTTGTCCCTTGACTTGGGAGAAAGAGCTGTACATATTGCTGCTGCAAGGTTGCTTGAGCCGTCATATCCGAGTTCTGAGAAATTTCTCATTGCTCCTACAATTATAACCGGCTTTGGCGTATCAAGTAGAAGGTCAAGAAGATAAGCTGTTTCTTCAAGAGTATCAGTACCATGGATTATTATTATTCCTGTTATAGATTCGTTCTCGGAAAGCTCCTTGGTTTTTTTATAGAGCTCCATCATTATATCTGGAGTAATATGAGGACTTGGCAGATTTGAGAAATTTATAATCTCCAGATCAGTCAAGTCTCTGACATTTTTAATCATCCCAAGGATCTCATCCGCATTCAGTGCAGGTATAGCTGCATGGAGATCTGGATCTATCTTCATAGCTATTGTTCCACCTGTAAAAATCATGGCGAGCTTGTGCTTCATCATATCCTCCACATTACCATTTACAATTTTGATAAGCCTATAGAATAAAGTCCCCAATTAAATAGTATCATGAATTAGATAAAAAAAGAAGACTCCGCATTTGGAGTCTTTCATCCCATTTACACAGGATGGAACAAAACCGTTCAAAAGGGGTATTGGGAATAGAGATCTTACTTGAGGTTACCAGGGGGATAACCTCATATAGATTATAGCAAATATGATGAATTGATGCAACGACATATTGATATTTATTATCAATAATCCAGAAAACAGTTTAAAATGGGGAAAATATTGGATATAATGATAAGATGAAGTAAATGGAAGGAGCGATATCATGGATAAAGCTGTCAGAGCTTTGCAAAAGAATGGTTTTGATGTGAGGGTTTTTGATACAAAAGAAGAGGCTGTGTCTGCATTGATGGAAGATATCAAAGTTGATGAGCCCGTTGGGTTGGGAGGTTCCATTACTCTTCAGGATATGAAGATATATGATCATTTATCTGAAAGAGGGAACACTGTATATTGGCATTGGAAAGCCGAGGATAAGAGTGCTGCACTAAGAGATGCAGCCAGCTCGAAGGTTTACATAACAAGCACGAATGCAGTTACTGAGGATGGAAAGCTGGTTAACAAAGACGGAACTGGAAATAGGGTTTCATCTATGTTCTATGGCCATGAGAGAGTATATATAGTAGCGGGTAAAAACAAAATAATGAGAAATTACGGGGATGCTATTTATAGAATAGAACACACTGCGGCACCTATGAATGCAAAAAGGCTTAACCTTACAACGCCATGCGTTTACACTGGTGTATGCAGCGACTGCGATTCTCCTCAAAGAATTTGCAATGTTGAAACTGTTATCAATAAAAAGCCTGGTGGCGTTGGAAAGATAGTTATTTATCTGGTCAATGAAGACCTGGGTTATTAAGAGGTGAGACATTGATTTATCTTGATAATTGTGCAACTACCCGTCCCAGACCTGAAGTCGTTGCTGCAGTAGAAAGGACAATGGCCGAGGAGTTTGGTAACCCATCCTCACTTCACAGACTCGGCCTAAGAGCAGAAAAGCTTGTGAAGGAAGCGAGAAATCGTACTGCCGATTTTCTGAAGGTTCAAGAAAGTGAAATATACTTTACATCCGGCGGTACTGAGAGCAACAATATTGTGGTCCAGGGAATAGCAAGTATTAAATCCAGCAAGGGGAAACATATTGTAACCACATCAATAGAACACCCAGCTGTTATGAACACACTAAAGTACCTGGAAAAAAAAGGATTCGAAATAACATGGCTCAGAAATGATTATCTTGGAAAGATAGACATCGGCGAATTGAAGGAGTCACTGAGAGATGATACTATACTTGTTACAGTGATACATGTCAATAACGAGGTAGGCATCATCCAGGATATTGAGGAAATTGGGAAAGCACTAAGCACTGAAAAATCAAAGCCTCATTTTCATCTTGATGGGGTGCAATCATTTGCGAAGCTGCCATTGTCTTTAAAAGCATGGGGCGTTGACAGCTATGCATTCAGTGGTCACAAACTTCATGGACCAAAGGGTATAGGGGGACTATATCTGAACTCTAAGGTTAACCTACCTCCCTTGCTTTTCGGTGGAAATCAGGAAAGAGGCTTACGATCAGGAACTGAAAATGTCCCGGGCATTGTGGGACTTTCCACAGCCTTGTCATTTGTTTCTAAAGACAGTGCTCGAGAGTTTGCCCATGTCAATAATCTAAAATCATTGATGATAGAGCTTCTAACTGAAGGCATTCCGGAAATAAAGATCAATTCACCTGTAAATCCATTATTTTCTCCATATATATTGAATGTTTCAATCCCGTGGACCCGGGGAGAAATAATGGTTCATAGCCTGGAGGATAAGGATATTTACGTGTCAACCACTTCCGCGTGTTCCTCAAAAGGTAAGAGTAAAAGCCATGTTCTTGAAGCAATTGGCCTGGATGATAAATGTATTGAGGGAACACTGAGAATAAGCTTTTCTCATGAAAACACTGAGGATGACATTCGCATCGCGGCCAGAGAGATAACAAATGCAGCAGTTGAAATCAGAAGTATAATGAGGAGATGATCAGTTGGACAGGGTTTTAAGTGTCAGCCTGGGAGAGGTTGTTCTCAAGGGTTTGAACAGAAAGTATTTTGAGGACAAGCTGATTAAGAATATCAGGCGTGCCTTGGAGGGCCTCGTCGATATATCCATTTACAAAGAGCAGGGGAAAATTTATATCGAAGGACTTGAAGGCTACGAAGAAATAGCAACCAATAGACTTAAGAAGGTATTTGGACTTGTTTACATCAGCCCATGTATCAGAACTACAACAGACATGGAGGACATGAGACAAGCTGCGTTATTGGCAGTCAAAGAATTCACTGATCAGGTGGACAAAGCATTTACTTTTAAGGTGGATGTAACCAGGTCAGATAAAAGATATCCTCTCAAGTCGCCTGATATATCGAGAGATATAGGTGGTTATATTCTGAAGAACTCAGGAAATCTTAGGGTGGATGTCCACGCACCTCAAATACTTGTGAAAGTTGATGTTAAGGAGAAAGGATATGTTTATACTAAGCGCGATAAGGCCTTTGGAGGTCTGCCGGTAGGGACAAATGGGAGAGGCCTGCTCCTTTTATCAGGGGGGATCGACAGTCCTGTAGCAGGATTCTTAATGGCAAAAAGAGGAGTAGATATTGACTGTATCCATTTCCACTCCTATCCTTTCACCTCAGAAAGGGCTGAGGAAAAGATATATGATCTTGCAAGGATAATGGCAAGATATACGGGACCATTAAAAATTTTCAGCGTCAATCTTCTGAATATACAGAAGGAAATCGGGAGAAGCTGTCCTGAGGATGAAATGACCATAATATCGAGAAGATTTATGATGAGGATAGCTGAGAAGCTTGCAGCTCCCAGAGGCTATGATGCATTGATTACTGGGGAGAATTTAGGACAGGTAGCCAGTCAAACTATCCAAAGCGTAGATGTGATCAACAGGTCTGTGGAAATTCCAATCCTAAGACCCTTGATAGGAATGGATAAAGTCGACATAATCAAGTGGTCCAAAGATATAGAAACATATGAAACCTCTATACAGCCATTTGAGGATTGCTGCTCAGTTTTTCTTCCAAAGCATCCTGTGACGAAACCAAAGCTTATTGATATATTGAATTCTGAGAGTAATTTGGATATCGATGGATTGATAGAGGATGCGTTATCTAACCTGAAGATAGTAAACATAGAATAAAATTTGTTGAAAAATCAGAACCGAAAGGTTCTGATTTTTTGTAGTACATTGGTAAACTTCAAGTTTAGTTAAATGAAGCCATAATTTGGTTTTTCACATAGAGCAAACTGTTTCAGCGATAATTTTTATTGACACTGACACTTGCCTAAACTATAATCAAATGGTGAGTGTTTAGTGACTATAAACAATTTGTTTAGTAATATATGATTTTCAGGGGGTGTGTTATGAATATCGGAGAAAAAATAAAGGCACTTCGGGTAAAGAAAAATCTTACGCAAGAGGAACTGGCAGACAGGTGTGAGCTTACAAAGGGTTTTATATCACAGCTTGAAAGAGACCTCACATCTCCTTCAATCGCAACTCTTATGGATATATTGGAAGGCCTTGGGACGAACCTAAAAGATTTCTTCAATGAAGCTACGGAGGAAAAAATAGTATTTCGCAAAGAAGATGCCTTTGAAACTATAAATGAGGAGTTAAAGTACACCTTAAGATGGATAATACCGAATGCTCAGAAAAATTTAATGGAGCCTATCCTCATAAGTCTGCAGTCAGGAGGAAAAACAAAGGAGGACTACCCTCATGAAGGTGAGGAGTTTGGATATGTGCTCCAAGGGAATATCTACGTAAATCTGGGTGCTGAAAAACACAAGGTAAAAAAGGGCGAAAGCTTCTATTACAGGACTAATAGTGACCATTCAATATCAAACGCAGGGAAAACTGAAGCAACATTTATATGGGTGAGCACACCTCCTAATTTTTAGTAAGGAAGTGATATAATGACGAAATTTCATGCAATAGATTTGATCGATATCTCAAAGGATTTTGGAGACTCAACTGTTCTTGAGAATATGAATCTATATATTCGCCAAAATGAATTCCTTACGCTGCTTGGACCCAGCGGGTGCGGAAAGACTACTACTTTAAGGATTATCGGTGGCTTTGAGGCCCCCACTTCCGGGAAAGTGATATTTGAAGGCGAGGATATAACAAAGCAACCTCCATACCTTAGACAGATCAATACTGTATTCCAGAAGTACGCTCTCTTCCCTCATCTAAATGTATTCGAGAACATCGCTTTTGGTCTTAGGATTAAAAAAACGCCTAAAGATGACATAGCTCTTAGAGTCGCTGAGATGCTAAGGTTAGTAAACCTTTCAGGCTATGAAAAGAGAGACATAGAATCTTTAAGCGGAGGTCAGCAGCAAAGAATAGCAATAGCAAGGGCACTTGTAAATGAACCAAAAGTCTTGCTCCTGGATGAACCGCTGGGAGCCTTGGATCTAAAGCTGAGAAAAGAAATGCAGATGGAGCTAAAGAAGATTCAAAAAAGCGTCGGAATTACATTTGTCTATGTTACACATGACCAGGAGGAAGCACTTACCATGTCTGACACCATAGTAGTTATGGACAAGGGCAGGATACAACAGATAGGGACACCAACCGATATTTATAATGAACCCAGGAATCGCTTCGTAGCAAAATTCATCGGGGAAAGCAATATAATTGAAGGCACCATGCTTGAGGACTATAAAGTAGAATTTGCTGGTAAAATATTTTCTTGCGTCGATAGAGGCTTTGAAAACAATGAGCCTGTTGATATAGTAATAAGACCTGAAGATCTAGACATAGTACCTTTAGAGGAGGGGCAGATCACCGGGAGGGTTATTAGTGTTACATTCAAGGGTGTTCATTACGAGATGGAAGTACAAAACGGCAGCTTTACCTGGACAATACATTCCACAGTAATGAAGGGAATTGATACAGAAATTGGTATGAGAGTAATCCCTGAGAATATTCATATAATGAAGAGGAGTGTGTATGATGAAAATTAGAAACACTGCCTTCCCTTATTTCATATGGCTTGGGATATTTATAGTAGTACCTTTGTTTCTCGTATTATATTTTGCCTTCACAACAGGCGACAGTCAGACGTTGTCGGAATTTACTTTCAGCTTGGATAACTACAAGAGGTTTCTTACACCGATATATCTTAATGTCTTTTACCGGTCAGTTTGGCTTGCTGTAGTATCTACTGCAATATGTCTGGTTCTGGGGTATCCCATAGCATTCATAATCAGCAAGGAAAAAGCAAAGACAAGAAATGTTATGGTGTTGATGCTGGTCATTCCAATGTGGATGAACTTTTTGTTGAGGACATATGCATGGCTTACCTTGCTTGGTAAAAACGGGATAATAAACTATATTGCAGGGAAGCTGGGTTTTCAGGAACTGGATCTGTTATATAATGACACAGCCGTTCTGCTTGGTATGGTTTACAATTTTCTTCCATTTATGGTGCTTCCCATTTTTTCTGTAATGTCAAAAATGGATAGAAATTTGATAGAGGCTGCTGAAGACCTCGGTGCCGACAGGCGACGAACATTTCTTAAGGTTATTTTCCCATTAAGCCTTCCAGGCGTAATAACAGGTATAACCATGGTATTTATCCCTGCTGTAAGCACCTTTGTCATATCAAGCCTTCTGGGTGGTAATAAATCAACACTTATCGGTAACCTTATTGAACAACAGTTCAGGTATACGGGAGACTGGCACTTTGGATCATCAATGTCGATAATACTGATGGTATTTATTTTTCTTGCAATGGCATTGACATCAAAATTCGACAAAGAGAAGGAAGGCGAAGGAGGTGGAGGCTTATGGTAGAAAAGAGTATCAAAAGGCTTTATACATTCATGATTTTTTTATTTCTCTACGCTCCTATAATAGTGTTGATAGTTTTTTCCTTTAATGACTCCAAATCCAGGGGAGTATGGAGTGGTTTCACTCTAAGATGGTATTTTGAATTATTTAAGGACAGGGAGGTTCTTAGAGCACTATATTATACAATTTTTATAGCCATAACATCATCTCTGATCTCAACCATAATTGGAACCTTTGCTGCAATAGGGATCTTCGGTATGAACGGATTTGGGAAAAAATTAGTTTTGAACCTAAATTATCTGCCTGTCCTGAATCCGGATATTGTGACAGCTGTCGCATTGATGACGCTTTTCAGGTTTGTAAAGCTGGAGTTTGGTGTTTTAACGATGCTTCTGGCACATGTTACATTCTGCCTTCCTTATGTTATACTTTCAATCCTGCCAAAGCTTAAGCAGATGAACAGACACCTTGCTGAGGCAGCTATGGACCTTGGAGCAACTCCTTTGTATGCATTAAGAAAAGTAGTGCTACCTGAGATCATGCCCGGGATAATAACAGGAGCCCTCCTGGCTTTTACGTTGTCTATCGATGACTTTGTTATAAGCTTTTTCACTACAGGGCATGGGATATCGAATCTGAGCATAACAATTTTTTCCATGGCCAGAAGAGGTATCAATCCAATTATAAACGCACTTTCAACTCTTATGTTTATCATAATGGTATCATTGCTTCTGATTATAAATTATCGAACAGAAAAGCAGGAAAAATCTTTAGTAGAAAGAAGGTAGTCAAATGAAGAGAAGAATAGGATTTATCTTGATACTGACTTTGGTCATCTCAGTGCTCGCATCAGGATGTGGGAGCAGCAAACCCTCAATAAACGTCTACAACTGGGGAGACTATATAGAACCAGAGGTATTGAGGATGTTTGAAGAGGAATATGGAGTTAAGGTAGTATATGACACATACGCTACAAACGAGGACCTTTATATCAAGCTAAAGCAGGGTGGCAGCAGTTATGATGTTATAATACCTTCTGATTACATGATAGAGAGAATGATAAAAGAAGATTTACTGGCTAAAATCAATATGGACAATATAGATCAGCTGAGCAATGTAGACGAAAAATTCATGGGGCTTGACTATGATCCTACCAATGAGTATTCAGTCCCATACATGTGGGGCACCGTAGGCATAATCTACAACAAGTCAATGGTTTCGAGGCCATTGACCAGTTGGGCAGATCTGTGGGATGAAGAATTTTCTGGCCAGATCATAATGCTTAATAGTCAGAGGGATACCCTGGCAGTTGCACTTAAGAAGCTGGGCTATTCAATGAATACAAGAGAGATCAAAGAGCTTGAGGAAGCCAGAGATGAGTTGATCGCTCAGAAACCTTTGGTTTACGCTTACCTTGGAGATGAAGTCAAGGGTGTAATGACAGGCGGAGAGGCAGCTATAGCTGTGGTATGGTCCGGAGATGCTGTGGCAATGATGCAGGAAAATGAAGACCTGGAGTATGTTTTGCCATCAGAGGGAACCAATCTGTGGTTTGATGCTATGGTGATCCCAAAGAATGCAAAAAATCAATCGGATGCCGAGAAATTTATCAATTTCATGACAAGACCGGACATAGCTGCAATCAATGCGGAGTATATAGGCTATTCATCACCGATTCCTGCAGCCGTAGAAATGCTTCCGGAAGAAATTCAGAATAGTCCCGTAGCTTATCCTGCAGATGAGCTGCTGGAAAACACAGAAATTTTCAAGGATCCTCAGGATATCCTGTTCGAATATGACCGTATATGGACAGAAATAACAAGTGCACAATAAAATTAGTGTGGCTGCCTAATTATAAGGTAGCCATCTCTTTTTGATTAGTGCTATAATAATACATAGATAGTCTGTTATACCTGACAAAACAGGAGGGGATCGCGTGAATCTTAGTTTTTTTGGAGCAACTGAAATGGTAACAGGTTCTAATTACATGCTTACAACTGAGAACCATAATATTCTGATAGACTGTGGAATGTTTCAAGGGAACCAGGAAAAAGAGAAGATGAATTTCCGAGAGTTTCCTTTTAATCCTGCTGAAGTGGATATCTTGATTTTAACTCATGCACATATCGATCACAGTGGCAGGATTCCCAAGCTTGTCAAGGAAGGCTTCAGAGGCAGAATAATATCAACTAAGGCAACATATGATCTTTGTACCATAATGCTACTGGACAGCGCTAAAATTCAGGAATCAGATGCTGAATGGGACAACCGGAAAAGACAAAGAGCTGGTCTGCCTATGATCGAGCCATTGTATACAAGTGAAGATGCTGAACAAAGCCTCAAGTACTTTGAAACATACCTTTATGAACAAAAAGTGGATATAAATGGAGAAATCTCCTTAAGGTTTAGAGATGCAGGGCATATTCTCGGGTCATCTATTCTCGAGTTATGGATTGATGATAAAGGTGTTTCAACAAAGCTGGTATTCTCGGGAGATATAGGAATGCCTGGCAGGCCTATTATCAATACACCGGAATTTATTGAGGATGCTGACTATCTGATAATGGAATCAACATACGGCGACACGATACATCCACCATTTAAGGAAAGCACTGAGAAAATGATCAGGATCATCGACGAAACTGCTGAAAGGGGAGGCACAGTCTTAATTCCATCATTCGCTGTTGGCAGGACCCAGGAGCTGATATACGAATTAAACCATTATTATGAATATGGCGATATCGAACAACACATGAGAGTTCCAATTTACATTGACAGTCCTATGGCTGTAAATGCTACAGAGATATTCCAAAAAAATTCGGGAAGCTTCAATAAAGAGACGCAAGAGCTTATATTGAGCGGTGATAACCCATTTTCCTTCGACAATCTTCATTATGTGAGGAGCCAGGAGGAGTCCATGGCGCTGAACAAATCTTCGTATCCAAAGGTAATAATCTCAGCAAGTGGGATGGCCAATGCGGGACGAATAAGGCACCACCTAAAGCATAATATATGGGATCCGAAGAATTCTCTGATATTTGTTGGATATCAGGCTGAAGGGACTCTTGGAAGGATATTGCTTGATGGGGTTAAGAGAGTCAAGATCCTGGGAGAAGAATTAAACGTTGCGCTTCAGATCCATAATCTGGAGGGATTTTCCGGTCATGCAGATCAACCATTTCTTCTGAAATGGTTGGGAGAGTTTAAGAAAAAACCGAGAAAGATATTCCTTGTTCATGGTGAAAAAGAGGTTTCCCAAATATTTGCCAAAGAAATAGAGAAAGCATATGGCATCAATTGCATAATTCCTAAGCTTGGGAACACATATAGCGTGGCAATCGATGCTATAGAGGTAGAAAAGGGGATCACCCTGGAGCCGGAGATACTTAAGGAGCAAATATCTAAGGAGCTTGAAAGTGTTTATAATCAGTTCAATGCGCTGATCAGCAGATCGAATGGATTATTTGACGAAAAACTTCTTGAGAAGGATTTTGATCTACTAAAAAATAAATTACTTGAGCTTCAGGGACAATTAATGGATTTAAATATGATGATAGGGAAATAGGAGGCTGAAATGAAATATATAACTAATCTTTCTAATGATCCACATTACAACCTGGCATTTGAAGAGTTTTGCTTCAAAAATCTCCCTGAGGGAGAAGACTATGTCTTTCTCTGGATAAACGGTCCAGCAATAATAGTGGGTAAAAATCAGAACACTATAGAGGAAATCAACCAGGAGTATGTAAGAGAGAATGAAATAAAGGTAGTCCGCAGAATAACCGGAGGAGGAGCTGTATATCATGACCTTGGTAATCTTAACTTTTCGATCTTTACAAAGTCTGACGGTAAAGAACGAATAGATTTCGGACAAATAAACATACCTATATTAAAGTCGCTTGAGCGATTTGGTATCGAAGCCAAGTTGTCGGGTAGAAACGACTTGACTGTCGATGATAAGAAGGTTTCAGGCATCGCTCAGTCAGTATGGAAGGGCAGAATTCTCAATCACGGAACGATATTATATGATACTGATTTGACGGTACTTTCAAAGGCCTTAAATGTAAGGGCTGATAAATATGAATCCAAGGGCGTGAAGTCTGTCAGGTCGAGAGTTACCAACATAAAGCCATACATGAAGCACGATGTAGACATAATAAAGTTTAAGGAGATGCTGCTGGATTATATATTTGAGTATGCCGGAGAGGAAAAGAAGGAATATTTCCTATCGGCTGAACAGCTTCAAAGTATTGACGCTCTTTATAAGGAAAAGTATACCACCTGGGAATGGAATTATGGGGAATCACCTGACTTCGGGGTTAAGAACTACAGAAAGTTCCCGGTTGGCGGAGTTGAGGCAAGGATACAGGTCAAGTCTGGTGTTATCAATAATATAAGGATCTTCGGCGATTTTTTCGGAACCAGGGACGTAGCCGAGCTGGAAAGTGTTCTAAAGGGAACCAAATATGAAAGGGAAAGTTTGGAGGAATTATTTGGAAGCATTGCCTTGCAGGACTTCTTCGGTGCAATAGATAACAATGATTTTATTGAGCTTTTAATCGAATAATATTCCGGGAGATGAAAAATTGGACATCGGGGATGAAGTAATAATTAAGAATGTTGAAACCAAGAGCGACTTGAAGCAGTTTGTGGACCTTCAATTCAGGCTTTACAAGGGTGATCCGGGGTGGGTACCTCCGTTAAGATCAGACCAGTTAAAATATGTTGCTGGAGCAGGTAATTATTTAAATCAGGCAGGGCCAAGTACTAAATTACTGGCATTGAAAAATGGCGAGGTAGTAGGCAGACTTCTGGTAGGTATCAATGAGGAGTTGAATCATGATAAAGGGCTGAAGGCCGGTTATTTATCATTATTTGAATCGATCGATGATGAGATGGTTTCAACTAAATTACTTGATTTTGCAGAAGAATGGCTGAAGGGTAAGGGAATGGACCACATGAAAGGCCCATTCTCACTCCCGGGTGGTGATGACAATCGAGGATTTCTTCTGGACAATTTCAAGGACCCCACAATGATCATGAACACCTACAATAAAAGCTATTATCCAAGGATGTTTGAGAACTACGGATTCGAGAAGTATCACGATGTATTTGCCTATATAAGCGACAGCAAAAATGAGAATATTAAAAGGTACGAAAAGCTTGTGCCTTATGCGATGGAGAAAAATCATTTTACTGTTGATAAAATCCGGTTGAAGGAAATTCAGTTGGAGATGAAGGATGTAAAGGAGATAATTGATAAGGCCATGCCCAAGGAGTGGCTCGATTTTATTCCTCCTAATGATGAAGAAATCCAGCTAATTGCTAAGCAGCTGGTACCCTATGCAGATCCTGACCTGATATACATCGCAAGAAATCTTAAAGGAGAGCCCATAGGCTTCAACATTGCTCTTCCTGACTACAATGAGGTTTTGTCCAAAATGAATGGAAGCCTGTTTCCCCTTGGAATATTTAAGTTTCTATACTACCGAAGGAGGATCAAGGGCTTGAGGTTTTTTGTTTTGTTCGTGGTTCCGGAGTATAGGAATAAGGGTGTTTCATCAGCAATCTATTACCATATTTTTAGATCCGCTGTCGAAAAGGGATATACCCATGTTGAGGGCTCTACGATCTGGGATTACAATGAACCAATGAAGCTGGACATCGAAAAATACGGCGGTAAGATTTACAAAACCTACAGGATATATACGAAAAAAATCAATAAATAATGGGGGCTAAAATGAAAAAGTTTCTATTAGTCTTGCTTTTAATTATTCTTGTGACAGGAATTGGAGGCTTCTTCTTGCTGCCAGGATATCTTTCAAGAACCTATAATCAGGAACCTGTGGAGATAGTCGTTGAACCGGGAGATTATCTGGGGACAATTGCAGAAGGCATCTATGAGAAAGGAATAATTAAGAGCCGACTTTGGTTTAGATACAAGGGACAGGAGATTGCAACCAACATCAAACCAGGAACCTATACACTCGAGGTTGGAAAAGGCATAGATGAGATATATCGGCTTATACAGCTTGGAGAACAGGAAACACCTGTTATTGTAACTTTCCCGGAGGGCTTCATATTATACCAGTTTGCACAAAAAATTGAGGAATCGGGATTAGGCTCAGCAGATGATTTTATCGAGATCACAGAGTCGAAATTTGAGGAAAGCTACAGTGAAGGAGTGGACTATGAAGAACTCTACTTCAAATTGGAGGGTTATTTATTCCCCGACACATATTATTTCTCGAAAAAACAAAGCCTTAATGAAATAGTAAGAACTCTGACAGATACGATGGATAGATTTTGGACTCAAGAAGTCGAGCAGAAAAGAGAAGCTTTAGGGCTTACAAGGCATCAGGTGATAACTATCGCCTCGCTTATAGAGAGGGAAGCTTACAACGACTCGGAAAGAAAAACCATAAGTGGTGTGATCTATAACAGATTAGAGCAAGGAATGCCATTGCAAATAGATGCAACTGTAATATACGGAATAGGTGAAGGAAAAGAACACATGACAAGGGTTCTCTATTCCGATCTTGAAAAAGAGAATCCATTCAACACATATAAGAATAAGGGTCTTCCTCCCGGGCCCATAGCCTCCCCTGGCAGGAACTCATTGCTTGCAGCTATTGATCCCGAGGAACATGAGTACCTATATTATGTTATGAGTGAGAATGGCCACGTATTTGCAGAAACATACAATGAGCATCTTAAAAACGTAGAAAAATACAGAGCTATACAGCAATAAGAAAATCCCTGCGAAATATCGCAGGGATTTTCTTAATCTGGTGCCGAAGGCGGGAGTCGAACCCGCACGGTGTTGCCACCGCTGGATTTTGAGTCCAGTACGTCTGCCAATTCCATCACTTCGGCAAATGACTACGAAACTTATGATAGCACATAGGATGGTAAAAATCAACAGGTTTTTATAGACATCTATCAGGTTTACCAATCCCGGTTGATATTGTATACTATTTCTATGGGGAGGCGTTATTATGGATAGGGACAGATTAATGATAATAGATGGCAGCTCGCTCGTGTATAGAGCATTTTATGCTATGCCCCCGCTAAATACAAAAAGCGGAATATATACCAATGCGGTCCTTGGATTTTTGAATATGCTAAATAAGATTCGGGATGAATATGCACCAACTCATATATGCGTGGCATTTGACAGGAGTGCCAGGACATTTAGACACAAAGAGTTTGCAGATTACAAGGGTACAAGGGACAAAACGCCAAATGAGCTGTCACAACAATTTCCGCTGATTAAGGATATTCTACGGGCTATGGGAATAAAGATCCATGAAATGGAGGAGTTTGAAGCCGACGATATCGCAGGAACTCTGGCTAAAAGAGGTGAGGAGCTGGGGATGGATGTCATCCTTGTAACAGGAGACAAAGATTACCTTCAGCTTGCAACGGATAAGTCTAAGATCCTTATCACAAAAAAAGGTATCTCGGAAATGGAAATATATGATAAGAACAGGATCATAGAGGAATACGGTATTTTGCCTGAGGCATTTATAGATATGAAGGGATTAATGGGAGATAAATCAGACAATATTCCAGGTGTACCAGGAATTGGTGAAAAGACAGCATTAAAGCTCTTGACAGAATTTGGCACTCTTGAGAATATCTACGACTCAATTGAAGATGTCAGCGGCGGAAAGCTTAAAGAAAAGTTATTGGATAACAAAGAAATCGCATTTTTAAGCAAAAGACTTGGTAAAATCATTGTAAATGTACCTCTCGGATTTGGTGTGGAGGAGCTTTTGTTAAAAGAGGCAGACATCGATTTGCTAAGAAAGAAGTATGAAGAGCTTGAATTGAAAAGCCTTCTTTCAAAGCTTCCGGATTCCATAAGAAATCGTGAGGCTCATGTGCATAAGAATCCTAATGCTATATCCACGAAATCAGAACTAAATGGAATTATAAAGAAATTAAAGGGCAATTGCTCATTCTCATTCAAAACATTGTTTAATGGCGATTATCTTAAAGGAGACCCTATATTGTTTGGGTTCTCTATTGCTGGATCTGGTGCGTGGTTTATTGATCTTAGAAAAGAAAATGCAATGGAGTTGTTTTCAGAATTAAAGGAGATTTTCGAGGACCCGGGGGTAAAAAAAATCAGCTGGGATGTCAAGGCTGATATTTGTTACATGCTTTCACTTGGATGGAATCCTACCATAATAGATTTTGACGCCTCAATAGCGGAATATATAATAAATCCAAGCCAAAGTAATTTGTCAATAAATAAGCTAAGCGATCAATACTTTGGCGTTTATGGCCCTGATATTGATGACAAGCTTAAGAAGAGTAAGGCTTCTCTCAGGGATTTACCAATTGAGGAAAGCATTTCATACCTTGGATTCATCCTGGATACTATTGAAAAGCTTGAGCTTCCGATGAAAGATATAATTTCCAACAGGAACATGGTTCAGCTTTTTAGTGAGGTCGAAATGCCCCTGGTTACAGTCCTTGCAAGTATGGAAAATGCTGGTGTTGCCGTTGACAAAGGTCAACTGTTGAAATTAGGCGATGAATATGCGAAAGAGATAAAAGAACTGGAAGAGAGTATCTATTCACTGGCAGGTAGAAGCTTTAATATAAATTCCCCCAAGCAGTTGGGAGAGATACTGTTTGAGGAGCTTGGATTACCGGTAATCAAAAAAACCAAAACCGGTTACTCAACAGATGTTGAGGTTTTAGAAGCACTCGAGAAGGAACACCCTATGATATCCAAGATACTTAGATACAGGCAAATAGTGAAATTAAACAGCACCTATATTGAAGGTCTCCAGCCTATGATAAATGAAAGGACTGGAAGAATACATTCAAAATTCAACCAGACTGTTACATCCACTGGAAGAATATCAAGTACTGAACCTAATCTTCAGAATATACCTATAAGAACTGAGGATGGAAGACGAATCAGAAAAGCATTTATTGCTGAAAAACCAGGATTCAGATTTTTGGATGGTGACTATTCCCAAATTGAGCTAAGGCTTCTGGCTCATATATCTGATGATCCAAAGATGAAGGAAGCCTTTCTTAACGAAGAGGACATTCACTCCAAAACAGCGTCGGAGGTTTTTAAAATACCCTTGGAAGAAATTACTCCTGAACTCCGTTATAAAGCTAAAGCTGTAAACTTTAGCATAATCTATGGGATATCGGATTTCAGCCTTTCCAGAGACCTGGGGACCACTCGAAAGGAAGCAAGAACCTATATAGATAACTATTTTGACAATTACAAGCTAGTTAAGGAATATATGGACAGATCTGTAGAGATGGGCAAAGAAAAAGGCTATGTGGAAACATTGCTTAACAGGAGAAGGTATATACCTGAGCTCGAATCCAGCAATTTCAACATAAGATCCTTTGGGGAAAGAGTAGCTATGAACATGCCTATTCAGGGAAGCGCAGCTGACATTATAAAGCTTGCTATGGTAAAGATATATGACAGATTAAAAAGTGAAGGCCTTAAGTCCAGGCTAATTCTTACAATACACGACGAGCTTATTATTGAAGCAGCTGTTGATGAACTTGAATATGTGAAAGATATGATGAAGGAGATAATGGAGAATGCTATTGATCTTAGGGTACCATTGAAGGTGGATGTTATGGAAGGAGACAGCTGGTATGACACGAAATAAGCCATATGTAATTGGCTTGACTGGAGGTATTGCTACAGGGAAATCCACAGTCTCGTCAATCATCAGGAAGTTTGGTTACATGGTTATCGATGCAGATGAGATAGCAAGATACATCCTGGAGCCAGGGAAAAAGGGGAGTAGCTTAGTTGCTCAAGAATTTCCTATGGTTATAAACCCTTCAGGTGAAATAGACAGAAAATTGCTGGGGGATATAATATTTTCAGACAATAAGCTTAGGAATAAGCTTGACTCGTTGCTGCACCCGCTTATTTCGGAGGAAATAGTAAGGAGATTGTGTATCAACAGTGATCAGGAGATAGTATTTATTGATATACCCTTATTGTTCGAAGTAAAAGGAAACATGGAGGAAGAGGGCGTCTATTTTGATGAGATTTGGCTCGTTTATGCAAGTAGGAACGCTCAATTGGCTAGACTGAGAAAGAGAAACCTGCTGGATGAAACTGAAGCAATTAAGAGAGTTGAGTCGCAAATGGACATAGATCTTAAAAAAGACTTATCCGATATAATCATAGATAATATGGGATCAAAGGAGCATCTTGAAGATCAGATTCATCAATTATTGAATGAAATGGAACTGAGGATCAGCGGTAATAGATGCATTGAAGATCTGGATTCTGAATTCGAGGAAGGTAATGATGAAAAGAGTTAATACAAGGATTGTTTATTTGATTTTGCTTATCTGCTTTAGCATAATATTGTCAGGATGTGGCCTGGATATCTTAGAGACAACTACCCCCAATGAAGATACTGGTGTAGAGTACATCATTGTAGAGAACGGGGAAATTGGGTTGCCATTGACAGGATTCAATGATTTAAATCCCCTTCTGGTCGATAACATTGACTATTTTTACTTCAATAAGCTTATATTTGAGGGTCTCTTTGATTATGACAGTAATATACAGCCTATACCAAGATTGGCAACTTCCTATTTGCTTAGCGATGACGGCAAGAGGGTTGAATTATATCTGAGAGAGGATGTAAAATGGCATAACGGTGAAACCTTTGATGCAGATGACGTGGTTCACACCTTCAATGCATTGATATCAGCAAATTCTGAAGGCTATCTTTACAAGCTCCTTGAAAATACTGTACGTAGCCCAGTAGATCCAGGCTTCATGAAGCTCAGGAAGCTCTCAGAAAGAAGCATCGAAGTGGAGTTTAAGGAACCTTTATCCAATTGGAAGGATCTTCTTACATTTCCCATAGTCCCCGCATCTACAGGCAGCTCTGTGTTGCTCAGAGATGGATTTGAACCTGTAGGGACTGGCCCCTTCAAATTCAGGGAATATATAAAATACAAGGAGGTTGTGCTTGACTCATTTGCTGACTATTGGGGGGGAGAGCCTCAGATTTCAAGAATATCCGGTAAAATATTTGAGGATGAGGAGCTGATTTTAACTGCTTTCGAGACCGGAAAGCTAAGTATGGCACGAAGCATAGGCTCTGATTGGGATAAATATGAGCATATTGAAAGGATAAGGTTTTTAGAGTACGTATCTGATGAAATTGAGCTGCTGGCTTTCAATTATAATAGCGAGCCATTTAACCTTATGGAAAGCGGCTATCTGAAGCGGGCTATAATGCTGGGTATCGACCGCCAGGATATTATAAATAAGGTGTTGCTGCAGCATGGCACGCAATCTGATTCTCCGATTCACCCTCAGTCATATCTTTTTGACCCCTCGACAGCACAGCTCGGATTCAGTGTTGAAAGAATGAGACAAGAATTGTCAGAATCAGGGAGATATGAGATAGATATGGTAACGGGACGTGTTAGGGATATTATTGACCAGGAGGAGTTGACACTTGACCTTTTGGTAAATCCCGAGAGCAAAACAAGAAAGGTGATCGCCGAAAGGATTAGTGAAGATCTGGAAGACGTGGGAATAGGAATCAATATTGTCCATCCCGAACCACTTAAAGGTGAGACAATGGACCAAGCATTCTTAAGGATGCTTCAAAACGGGGATTATAAAATTGCCCTGGTAGGGTTCAGTGTATCAGCCGTCCCGGAATTCTCATCCTTATTAAATGCTGTTGGATGGATTGATAATAATGTTGACCAGACTGAGGGATTTGGAAGCTACTTTGATTCAAGTTATTCAAGCTGGGATGAAACAGCTAAGTTCGATAATTTTTCAAGACTCCAAAGAGCCTTTGCAGACGATATCCCTGTAGGCAGCTTGTTTTTCCTCAACAGATCCTTGATGGTGGACAATCAGATAGCAGGTCCGCTGGAACCTAATTTCTATAATCTCTATAATGGATTAGAGAAATGTTTTCTAACATTTTCAACAGATTAAAGTTGAAATTGTGCCTAAAAAGTATTATAATTGATGAGTAATAATCCTCTGCGGACTGACACATCAGTCTGCAAATGTTGTGCGAGTGTGCTGGAATAGGCAGACAGGCATGTTTGAGGGGCATGTGCCAGTATTGGCGTATGGGTTCAAGTCCCATCACTCGCACCAGCACCTACCCGTTTCATTTATTTTTCCCAAATCAAAGACAATTAAGATACCCATATTTATATACATTCAAACTAATTAATGCTATAATGTTCATAGCAGTGATTTGTGTGTGAAAATTTGGCATAAATTGCTAAAATTATATCAAGTAAAGAGGTGGAATAGGAATGAGCCAAGGAAAGTTGACTTTCAAGGGTGGAGTTCATGTGCCCGAGTTCAAGGAATTAACCGAGAAGAAGTCAATAATAGTTGCTGATAGCCCTCAACTCGCTTATATACCTTTGCATCAGCATACCGGTGCACCATGTGAACCGATAGTAAATGTTGGTGACAGGGTAAAGATTGGTCAAAAGATCGGGGAATCAAGCGCTTTTGTTTCGGGAAGCATCCATGCCAGTATAGCTGGTAACGTCAAGGAGATAAAGATGATGTATACTCCTACAGGAATGAAGGTAAAATGTGTCGTTATTGAAAACGATGGCACAGAAGAAATGGATGATTTTGGAACACAGAAAAATCTTGATGAGCTTACAGCGGAGGAAATAATTGCAATCATTAAGGACAAGGGTATTACAGGCATGGGTGGTGCAAGCTTCCCGGCGCATGTAAAATTCTCTCCTCCTAAGGATAAGCCAATAGATACTTTGATCCTTAATGGCGCTGAGTGCGAACCATATTTGACAAGTGACCACAGAGTAATGCTTGAGCAGCCTGAACTTGTAGTCCTGGGACTGAAGGCAGTAAAAAAAGCTCTAAACGTTGAAAAAGCTTACATAGCAGTAGAAGATAATAAACCGGATGCAATCGAAGCTTTGAAGAAGGCAGTCGATCCAGCTGATGGAATCCAGGTAGTGGCACTAAAAACCAAATATCCTCAAGGAGATGAGAAGAGGATAATCGATGCGGTAACTGGCAGAAAGGTACCAACAGGTGGTCTTCCTATGGACGTTGGATGCGTTGTTTCAAACGTTTCCACATCAAAGGCGATAGCGGAAGCAGTTCTGTACGGGAAGCCCTTATACGAAAGAGTAGTGACTGTAACAGGTAAGGGAATCGTAGAGCCAAAGAACGTACTAGCAAGAATAGGGACACCATTTGGTGAACTGATTAGACAATGTGGCGGATTTTCAGCTAAGCCCGGGAAAGTCATTTCCGGCGGACCCATGATGGGAATAGCACAGTTTACTCTTGATGCTCCAGTAATAAAGGGCTCAGGAGGAATATTGGTTATCCCTGCAGAAGAAGTAAAAGAAGAGCCTGTACTTCCATGCATTAAGTGTGGGAAGTGTATAGAAGTTTGTCCTTCAGGGCTTCAGCCGTTGTTCATCAGTGCGTATTCATTAAAGAACAACTCTGAAATGGCAGACAAGTACTTTGCTTTGTCATGCGTTGAATGTGGAGCGTGCTCATTCATTTGTCCTGCAAAGAGGCCACTGGCTGAATCGATTAAGAATATCAAAAAAGAAATAATTGCCAAGAGAAAAAAATCATAGGTTAGGAGGAAGATGAATGGATGAGAAAGTAATGGGTCCAAATCAAAACGGCCCTGTCATATTGGATGATCTTTTGATTGTATCCCAGTCTCCACACGTCAGGTCTGATGAATCAGTCAGAAGGACCATGATGGATGTACTTATCGCATTGTTACCAGCCATGATAGGCAGTGTTTACTTTTTTGGTTTCAATGCATTGAAGTTGATATTAGTAACCGTTATTGCTGCTGTAGGCTTTGAGGCCTTGATACAAAAGATGTTCAAGAAAGCCATAAGGATTGGAGACTTAAGTGCTGTTGTAACTGGAGTCCTCCTTGCGCTGAATCTGCCTGCCGGAACACCATGGTGGGTCGCAGTGTTTGGCGCGGGATTTGCAATCATAATAGTTAAGGAATTTTTCGGAGGAATTGGACAAAACTTCATGAATCCAGCTCTCGGAGCAAGAGCAGCCCTGGTGGCTTCCTGGCCGGGAATAATGACTGCTTATATTACTCCGGATGGGATAAGTGCTGCTACACCTCTTCAAATCCTGAAGAGTGGATCAGGAACATTGCCTGCAATTCAGAGGATGATTTTTGGAGATATTGGAGGAGTTATTGGAGAAACCTCTGCGATCCTGTTGCTTATAGGTGCTGCTTACCTGATCATAAGAAATGTCATAGACTGGAAAATACCTGTTATTTACATAGGTACCACATGTGCTTTGCTATTGGTACTTGGAGTTGATTCAGGAAATCTCCTTTATCATGTTCTTGGTGGAGGGCTTATTCTTGGTGCCTTCTTTATGGCAACAGACTATTCGTCTTCGCCGGTCACTCCACTTGGTAAAATAATATTTGCGTTGGGCTGTGGGATCCTGACGGCTCTTATCAGAGTCAAGGGAGGACTTCCGGAAGGAGTCAGCTATTCAATACTTATTATGAACGTTGCCGCTCCATTAATTGAGAAGTACACAAAGCCTAAGGTTTTTGGGGAGGTAAAATAGATGAACGAGACGATTAAATTAGGATTAGTTTTGTTATTGGTTGCTGCAATTGCAGGCGGAGTGTTGGCAGGTGTAAACTCTGTTACTGCTCCTGTTATAGCTGAAAGGGAGAGACAGGAGAGCTTTGGAGCTCTGTTGGAAATATTTTCAGAGGCTGATGACTTCCTACCTATTGATGAGGCTCTACTTGCTGAAATAACTGCAAGTAACTCATTTGTAACTGAGGTTATGGAAGCTAAGAAAGACGGAGAAACCATTGGCTATGCAATGAAAACAAAATCTGGCGGATATGGCGGAGATATAATAACTCAGATAGGGATCAACATTGACAGTACAATAGCTGGCATCAAGGTAATGCAACAGTCAGAGACTCCAGGTCTTGGTTCCAGAATAGTTGATGAACCAGCATTTGCGGCTTCATTCGCGGGGAAGGATTTTACATCTGGTTTAGCAGCTGTAGGGTCTCCAACGGCTAATAATGAAGTCATGGCACTCTCGGGAGCTACTGTATCAACTAATGGTGTTATGGCTGGGGTAAACGGTGCGATTGAAGCTTTTAACAGCTTTCTGAACAATTAGAAGGAGGTGCAGACTTTGAAAATATCGTCGATAATTAGAAATGGTCTGGTCAAGGAGAATCCGATTTTTGTTCAGTTGATTGGTATGTGCTCAGTTCTGGCTGTTTCTAACTCATTCAAAAATAGTATAGGTATGTCTGTTGCTGTAATCGCAGTACTCACATTATCTAACATTGTAATATCAATCATCAGGAAATTCACACCTGATAAAATAAGAATCCCGATATTCATAGTAGTAATAGCAACATTTGTAACCATGACAGAGATGTTTATGAAAGCCTATATGCAGCCACTATACCAAGCTCTTGGGATATTCCTTCCATTGATTGTAGTAAACTGTTTGATCCTTGCAAGAGCAGAGTCCTTTGCATCAAAAAACGGTGTATTTAAGTCAGCAATAGATGGTCTTTCAATGGGTCTGGGTTATGCAGTTGCTATATCGTTACTTGGGGCCATAAGAGAAATAATTGGTGCAGGGAGCATTTGGGGTATTTCTCTGTTCGGAGAAAGCTTCCAACCTGCAGCCATATTTGTTGCACCTCCAGGAGCCTTCATACTCTTGGGCATTCTGATAGCACTGTATAACACCTTTATTAAAAAGAGATTTGCTGAATAAGAGAGGGGGATGAAAAGTGGGTCTATTCGCATTGATAATATCGAACATATTCGTCAACAACTACGTATTCGCAAGATTCCTTGGGATCTGCCCCTTCCTCGGTGTCTCCAACAAAATGGAGACTGCTACAGGCATGGGCCTGGCAGTAACCTTCGTTACTACCTTTGCGTCTGTGATTACTTATATAATTCAAAAAGCTGTATTAGATGTATTCGGCCTGGGGTATCTTCAGACAATAGTATTCATCCTGGTCATAGCATCCTTGGTTCAGTTTGTAGAACTTGCATTAAAGAAGATGATTCCTACACTCTATAGTGCTATGGGAGTATATCTTCCGCTAATAACCACAAACTGTATTGTACTGGGTGTTGCTATCCTTAATATCCAGGAAGGATACAACCTTATTCAGACTACTGTAAGTGCTGCAACTGCAGCTTTAGGATTTTTCCTTGCATTGGTCTTGGTAGCATCCTTGAGAGAAAAAATGGAAATTGCAGATATCCCTGAGGCACTTGTGGGATTCCCAATTACCCTTATCGCTGCTGGTTTAATGTCCATAGCCTTCTCAGGCTTTGCCGGACTAGTTTAGGAGGTGGCAGAGATGAGTGAAATACTAAATCCTATTATTGTGCTTGGTGGTTTGGGACTTCTTTTTGGTGTTCTGCTTTCAATAGCTTCAAAGGTATTTGCAGTTAAGGTAGATCCTAAGGTTGAAGAACTATTAGGTGCTTTACCTGGAGCAAACTGCGGTGCCTGTGGGTATCCAGGTTGCGCTGGACTTGCCAATGCATTGGCGGAAGGCAGAGCACCAACAAATGCTTGCTCAATTGGCGGACAGAAGGTGGCCAACCACGTTGCTGAGATACTCGGTGTAAATGCAGCATCATTTGAGAAAAAAGTAGCTGTAGTCCTTTGTCAGGGAGATTGTGACAAGGCAAAAAACAAATATGAGTATCAGGGTCTTCAAGACTGCAGGATACAATCCACTTTGGCTGGTGGCAAGAAAGAATGTACATACGGTTGTGTTGGTTGCGGTTCATGCTTCGATGTTTGTGAGTTTAATGCAATCAGGATGATAAATGACATTGCCGTTATTAATAGAGAAAATTGTACAGCCTGCAACAAGTGCGTTGAAATCTGCCCCAAGAAAATAATCGAATTGGTACCGTATACTAATAATGCTGTGGTAAAATGCAAGAGCCAGGATCCTGGTAAGCTTGTAAGAAGCTATTGTTCAACAGGTTGTATAGCATGCCAGATATGTGTTAAGAATTGCCCAACAGATGCATTCAGCTTCGAGAACAATCTCGCAAGGATAAATTACGACAAATGCATCAATTGCATGGTTTGTGTGGAGAAGTGTCCTACAAATGCCATTGATAATGTATCTATCGTAAGCGAGGATTTTGCTCAGAAATTTGCAAGCTAAGGCAGCCCCTTCGGGGGCTCCTTTTTATTTCCGGGCAACTTGTAAATAGAAATCATAAATGATAAACTATACTATGTGGTATTATGACCAGATAAATGAGGGATGATTGATTTGACCAAGGGCGACAAGCTGCTTATACTGCTGATTATATTGATAAGCATTTCCTCGTTTGCCTACATCAACAGGTATGCCTTTTCAGGCAGAGATAAGTATGTAAGCATTCAGGTGGATGGCGAGGAAATCAAAAAAGTTATTTTTGATCCTCAGTTGGCTGGCAGTACAATTCCAGTCGAAACGAAGTACGGCTACAATCTTATTGAGTTAGGGGACGAGCGGGTCAGAGTTATAGAGGCCGATTGTCCTGACAAGATAGACGTCAAACAGGGATACATCTCCAGGATCGGTGAAACCATTGTATGTCTTCCAAACCATCTCGTAATTGAGATCAAAGGGACGACATCTGCAGATGAAATTGATATAATGAATTACTAGAGTGGGGATCAGATGAAAAAAACAAACAAGATGATATTTATATCCTTGCTGGTATCAGTTGGACTTGCTCTCAGTGTAATTGAATCTGCTATACCGTTGCCAATAAGTATGCCTGGAGCTCGTTTAGGTTTGTCTAATATGGTTGTTTTGGTCACCTTGATAGTATTTGGGTTTAAGGACGGAATAAAAGTGGGGATGCTTAAGAGCACTGTACTTATGCTCGTGACAGGAAGCATATCTTCATTTTTATACAGCATATCGGGTGCTATGTTAAGCTGTATAATGATGTATCTTTTTCATAGATATTTATCCCGATTTTTCAGTCTTATTGGCGTAAGCATAATAGGAGCAGCTTCTCACAACTTTGCACAAGTGACAGTAGCAGTAATTATGCTAAGCAACCCGAGGATATACTCATATTTGCCATTCTTATTGATAATAAGCCTTTTCACCGGTTATTTTGTAGGCTTGTCCTCAATTTATATCGTCGATAATCTAAAAAAGAATTTCAGAGTATTATTTCAAAAGCAGGTGAACTCATGAAGAAAATCGTTCTCGCATCAGGATCTCCCAGAAGGAAAGAGCTATTTGCTCAGCTTGGATTAACCCCGACAATTTGGTCAAGTGATATACCTGAAATGAGCTCTACCACTGAAAAGCCGGAAAGTATAGCAATGTCACTTGCTCTCCAGAAAGCATTAATGGCTTCCAACATATTTGAAGACAGCTTGATCATAGCTGCGGATACTATTGTTGTTCTCGATGGGTCGATAATGGGAAAACCAAGGAATAATGGGGAAGCTTTTGAGATGCTTAAAGCATTGAGTGGAAGAAGCCACGAAGTAATTACCGGGATTGCAATAATTGACTCCTCAAAAGGCTCAAAGGTAGTCGAATATGAAAAAACGATAGTTACCTTCAGAAACCTTGAAAATGACAGAATCAACTCATATATTGCCACTGGAGAGGTTTTAGATAAAGCAGGTGCTTATGGCATCCAGGGCAAAGGAGCTCTCCTTGTGGAGAAAATTGAAGGCTGTTACTTCAATGTGGTTGGACTGCCATTGACGAAGCTTGAGTCATGTCTTGAAAAATATTTCGACACAAAATTTTTGTAAAGGATGATGCGGCAAAATGCAGAAGAATGACATAAGGGATAAAGGCTACACGATAAAGGACCTGCCCAAAAGTGAAAGACCTAGGGAAAAATTATTGGCTCATGGACCAGATGCACTGTCCAATGCGGAGCTATTAGCAGTGATAATAAGGACCGGAACCGGTGCGGAAACTGCAATAGAGGTTTCAACGAGACTTCTTGGGATGGATAATAGAGGGATAAGGCATCTGATGGATGCATCTATTAATGATCTGACAAAGATAAAAGGCATTGGGGAATGCAAGGCAGCACAGATAATCGCAGCTATAGAGCTAGGCAGGAGGATAAAGCGTATTGGTTATTATGATAAGGTAAGGGTTACATCACCTGAAATAGTTGCTGAGGTTTTGATGGACGAAATGAGCAGCCTTTATAAGGAGCATTTCAGGACTGTAATACTCGATACAAAAAACCAGATAATTTGTATTGAAAATATATCGATAGGAACTCTTAATGCATCAATAGTGCATCCCCGTGATGTATTTAAAGCAGCAATAAAAAACAATGGCAACTCCGTGATCCTGGTACATAATCACCCCAGCGGTGACACCACACCCAGCGTTGAGGATATCAACATTACGAAAAGACTCGTCGAGGGTGGGAATCTTATGGGTATCAAGGTTTTGGACCACTTGATTGTTGGAAATGGAACTTATTTGAGCATGAAAGAGAAAAATTTAATGTAAACATGGAGGACGGAAATGGTGCTAACAAATGCTTTCACAAAGGATATGGGAATAGATTTAGGTACAGCAAACACGTTGGTTTTTATTAAGGGCAAAGGTATCATAATCAGAGAACCTTCGGTTGTTGCCATTGATAAATTCAGCAAGCAGGTACTGGCCGTAGGAGAAGAAGCAAAAAAAATGATAGGCAGGACCCCTGGAAACATAGTTGCCATTAGACCTTTAAAGGATGGTGTGATAGCAGATTTTGATGTAACGCAGGAAATGCTGAAGTATTTCATCAGAAAAGCAACACAAAAAAAATCCTTGTTCCAGCCAAGGGTAGTCGTATGCGTACCTAGTGGAGTTACCGAAGTTGAGAAGAGAGCTGTTGAAGAGGCTACAATTCAAGCTGGTGCTAAAGATGCATTCCTGATTGAAGAGCCAATGGCTGCTGCTATAGGAGCAGGACTTCCTGTTCAGGAGCCCACAGGCAGTATGGTAGTAGATATTGGAGGGGGAACAACAGAGGTTGCAGTAATTTCGCTTGGAGGGATAGTAACCAGTAAGTCTATAAGAGTAGGCGGAGATGAACTGGATAATTATATCGTGAACTATGTTAAGAAGGAATACAGTCTTATGATAGGCGAGAGAACTGCTGAGGAAGTCAAAATTGAGATTGGGTCGGCTATGGACAGCAATGAACTTGGTGCAATGGACATCAGAGGAAGAGATCTTGTGAGCGGACTTCCAAAAACGATCTCAATATCTTCAAGAGAGATAAATGAGGCTCTAAAGGAGCCTGTGAACAATATTATAGATGCAATAAAGTCCACCTTGGAGAAGACTCCTCCCGAGCTTTCCTCTGACGTTATGGAGATGGGGATAGTCCTGACAGGAGGGGGAGCGCTGCTTCACAATCTGGATAAGCTTGTGACTATAGAAACCGGAATTCCTGTAAGAGTTGCAGATAGTCCTCTGGATTGTGTGGCTTTGGGAACAGGAAAGGCACTTGAAAGTATAGAGATATTGAAAAAAACCTCAACCAAATATCGCAGATAGGGTAGGGATTTGGCATGTATTTTTTAAAAAAATACAAAGAAAGAATGATAGTGGCTGCAGTTGCTATCATTCTTATTGTAATAATTGGATATACGGCAAGGGAAAGACTCAACATATCTCGTTCGGAAAATCTGATCGGGAAGCTTTTGCGTCCTGTTATAAGCTTTTCTTCAGATGTTCAAAACAGGGTGAGTGGATTTTTCACCTCAATCGGAGATGTTTTTGATGCCAAAGAAGAGAATGAGGTCCTACACGCAAGGATAAAGCAGCTGGAAAGCGAAAACAGGGATCTTCAAAATATCATTGGTAAGGCTGACTACTTAAAACGGGAACAGATGCTTACTGAGAATACACCCTATGATTTAATTAAAGCAAGGATCATTGCTAAGGAACCAGGAAACTGGTTTGATCAATTCATAATAGATAAAGGCAGTAAAGATGGGATATCAAAAGGAGATACTGTTGTCCAGGGTATAGAGATAGAAAAGGATGTGTACATCGAGTGTCTTGTTGGGAGGATAGTGGATACTGGTGACAATTGGTCAAAGGTAGTGTCACTGATAGATGAGCTTAACAGCACATCTTTTAAAATAATAAGGACACAGGATGGTGGGATCGTCTCAGGAAGTGTGGATGGACTACTTGAGGGCTATCTATTTGATTACACAGCAGATGTAATTGAAGGAGACCAGCTTTACACCTCTGGACTTGGAGGGATATACACAAAGGATATTTACATTGGAGAGGTATCTGAGATCATTGGGGATCAGGAGGAGCTTACAAAAAGACTCGTAATTGAGCCTGCACTTGATTTTAAAAAGCTTTACAATGTATTTATAATCAACAATCAGGAAGAGGGATCCTATTGACAACATTTTTGGTCGGTATGACCTTGATACTGAATATCATACTACAGTCCGTGATGCTTCCAGGTTTTAAAGTGTTGGGTGCCAGTCCTAATACAGCCTTGGCAATAGTTGTTGTTATTGCGCTTTCCAGAGGAAGGATATATGGGGGGGTAGTGGGACTTATTTCCGGACTCATAATGGATGTAATGTTCTCCATGACGATAGGAATAAGCTCCTTGATTCTATTTATAATTGGATATGTTACTGGCATAGCTGCGGATTCATTTGCAAAGGAAAATGCAGTTAATCCGGTAATCTTTACATTGTTGGGCACCGTTTTCTACAATGCTCTGTTTGCTATGTTTATGTATTTTGCTTCCAGAAATGTTACGCTTGAATATGCAGTAAAAAGTATACTTTCTTTTGAACTTATTCTTAATGGAATAGCTGCCTTACTGATATATATGCTTTTCAGAAAGATTTTTTCCAGACCGCAGATAAGGTTTAATAAAAGGTGATCAAATGAAGCTTAGTGAAAAAATATTCAACCGATATAATTTAATGATAGCCCTGCTTGTTCTTATAATGCTGGCTTTAATTTTTAAGCTCGCTACATTGACACTTGCTCAAGGAGATTACTACCGCGACTTGAGTGATAATAAGAGAGTCAAGGAGGTATTCACTACAGCTCCAAGAGGAGAAATAAGGGATAGATATGGCAGACTTTTAGCCGGTAATATTCCCAGCTTTACAGTACAGCTACTTAAGGATGAGCTTAACATAAAGGACAAGGAGCTTAGAAACAGCTACCTTATAAGGTTAGTCCGTTTTTTGGAGGAAGATGGGGTTCCCTATAACAATGATTATCCAATTCAATTGAATATTTTCGAATATAGCAGCATCGACCTTTATATGGCAAATGAGCTTTCGCCAGAGGATACAGTTATAACTGCTTTGATAGAAAACGGTCTTTTGATTGAACTTATGGGAAAGCAGCTACAGAAGCCTTATCAGGAGCATTTTCAACTCAGCATGTATAAGAGAGGTCTTGATGCAATTGCAGACAGAGGAATATCGACAGAAGGTCTAAGCTACGATTCTCCGGATGATGGTTCTATTGTCAAGGTTGTGCAGATTCTTGAAAGTGACAGAACTCTAGTAAGGAAGATGATCGACCACCCAATAGCCAGAGAGCTTGCTTTTGGATTATTGGAGGAGAAAGGCTTAGAATCCGGAGTTATTCTAAAGCCATACTCGTTGTCATTTCAAACTGATTATTTAAATCAAAAAATAGCACTTATGAAGCAATTTCCATTTGTAACGATGAATACAACTGCAAAACAAGACTTCATCAATTTATTCATTGAGGTATCACTCGAGTCATTTCTCCAAAAAATCATAACAACAGGTGATGAAACCGGTGAAAGGTTGGTCCCCGCACAGATACTGATAGATATGCTTAAGGCTGAAGGCATAGATTCAGCTGTAAAGCTGCAAATTAATGAAGATCGCGAGGACGTCCTCTTAAGCATTTCAGGTGAGAGTTCCATCATATCTCCTCAGCCAGTCCGGGTTCTCATAAACGAGGCAGCAGAAAGCGGAGTACTCGAGAAGTTCATAACAGATCCTAAAATAATATACCAAGCCCAAGCAAAACTGATATCAGATGGAGTTAATCCAAGAATATCAGTGAGTGGCGAGATCGAATACGTCCATATAAATAATTTGAACAATTGGTATTCTGGAGTTCGCGCAGATCGAACTTCGGAACTCGAGGATATATTTAAGGAGCTCAAACAAAAGAACAATATCCCGGAGAACCTTAGCAAATATGAGACCATCGCAGTACTGGGGTTGTTAAATCAGTTGACCATTCAAGGATACCTTGCTTATCAACCTATAAACGTAGCTTATGGAATCAAGGATTCTACAGTAGCTAAAATTGAGGAAGAACTTTCGCAAGCTCCTGGTATCAAGGTTTCCATAGAACCTGTCCGATTTTACCCGGAGGGTTCTACTGCTGCACACGTATTGGGTTATATTGGGAAAATCAGTCAGCCTAATGAGATAGAGAAGTATATTAGAAACGAAGGCTATTCTCCAGGCACTCTGATTGGCAAAACAGGTATTGAAGAAAGCTTTGAACTGCATCTGCGAGGACAGAGCGGCGTCAAAAAAGTAGAGGTTGACGTAATTGGAAATACCACCAATGTCTTGGAGGAGATCAAGCCTATACCTGGGAATACTCTATATTTGACACTTGATCTCAAGCTTCAGCAGGTGGCCGAAGAGGCTCTTAAAAAGACCCTTGATCAGTTGAGTAAAGGCGGAACTTACGAGAGCAAATGGGGAAATTATACATTCGGGATCCAAAGAAGAAAGAACAGGCCTTACATCAATGCTACTTCAGGTGCAGTTGTAGTAATAGATGTAAAAACCGGAGAAACCTTAGCTATGGCCAGCTACCCGGCTTACGATCCAAATCTGTTTTCTACAGGTATAAGCAATCCTGACTGGTTGAGTCTATTCCCCGAAGATACAGAAGATCCACTTGCACCAAGGCCTCTTTATAATATTGCGACCCAGACAGCAATTCAACCTGGATCAACATTTAAAATGGTAACAGGATTGGCAGCGTTGGAGAAGGGTTTGAACCCACTCCTTAGAATAAGAGATATGGGATATGTTACAGTAGGAAATAAAAACTTCCATTGCCTTATTTACACATCAACCGGAGGAACTCATGGGTATGAAAACTTTTATGAGGCATTAAGGGACTCCTGCAACTATTATTTCTACACTCTGGCATTGGGAAGAAATCAACGAACCGGCCAAAATATCGGAGTAAAGCTTGAGATAGAAGATATTGTAGAAACATCCAAGAAGCTTGGTTTGAATGATAAAACCGGAGTAGAGATCAATGTTCCTGCAGAGGTTTCAGGAGGAGTACCTGACCCACAGAGAAAAATTATAACTACGAAGTACTTGTTAAAGCAAATGCTGCAAAGAACGATTTCTGGCTATATAATGGAAGACAAAGATTTGACTGCGGAGGACATCGATACAGCTATAAATGAAATAATTTCCTGGACAGATATGGAAACTCCCATGACCAGAGGAGAGGTTGTCAGAAGACTGACTGAGATGGGCATAGAGCCTGAGCTAAGATTGCCAGGCGAACGAGAAGGACTCGCAGATAAAATAAAGTACACCTACTTAAATCAGGCTGGGTGGAACATAGCTGATACCTTGAATGTAACTATAGGCCAGGGCCAGAGTGCATACACGCCTATCCAAATGGCAAACTATATTGCTACAATAGCAAATGGAGGTTATCTAAATAAGGTAACGCTTATTGAATCCATTAGAGATTATAGCAACTCTGCTGTACTTTATGAACACAGAGCTGAGGGTTCACTCATAGAGCTTAACAACTATGAAAATCTTGACCATGTAAAAAAAGGTATGCAAATGGTTGCTGAGGATGGTACTGCAAGAAGAGTGTTCTCAGGTTTTCCAATAGAAGTTGGTGTAAAAACAGGAACTGCCGAAAGAAGTGGAATAAATCCTTCCACAGGTGATACCTATGATGACTTTGCGTGGTTTGTGGGGTTTGCACCGTTCGATGAGCCTGAAATAGCAGTGGCTACAGTCATTTTCCAGGGCGGAAGTGGTGGCTACGCTGCTCCGATGGTAAGGGATATCATAGCTCAGTATTTGGGACTGAATACACCTGAGGTCCAGACCTCATTGCCTATCGAAGGAGAACTAATACTTGACTGAAACATAATTGCTGCAGCTATAGATTTTTTAATCAATAACTAGTAAAATAGTGACAAGGATGTTTTGACGGAGGTAACCAATGAAGAACGATCTAGTTACAATCAAGGGAATGGCAGACGGAATGTATATTGAAGTAAGAGGAAATGATCTTGAATCCTTGACTACAGCGATTCATGAAAAGATCATGAAAGCTGGTGAATTTTTCAAGGGTGGAAAGCTGATTGAGGTAAGAGGAGATGAACTTTCTCCGGAAAACAGGCTGGAGCTTATGCTTATTTTAAAGTACAAATATGATTTCAAAGTAGACATTCCCGGCATTTCAGTGCCTGTAGCTGAGGAAGAAAAAACGGAGCCTGCGAAGATAAATGTATTTGAAGCAGAGGAGGGTCTCTCAAAATTTGTTCATGGAACTCTTCGATCAGGACAGGAGATTGCCTTCAACGGTAATATAGTAGTAATAGGAGACGTCAATCCTGGAGCGCAACTTAAAGCTAAGGGGAATATAGTTGTTCTTGGATCGCTTAAAGGGCTGGCACATGCAGGTGTAGGCGGGAACACTAAGGCTGTCGTAGCCGCATACAGCTTACTTCCTACTCAGCTGAGAATAGCAGATCTTATAGTAAGACCACCTGAGGATGACACTCAGTATAAGTATCCTGAGATTGCAAGGATTGTTGATGGTGAGGTGGTAATAGAGCCTTACTTGCCAAACAAATAAAAGGGAGGGAAATAAATGGACAACGAAAAAATGGGTACAGCGATTGTTGTAACTTCCGGGAAAGGAGGCGTTGGGAAAACAACTACCAGTGCCAACTTAGGTACAGGTTTGGCAATGTTGGGCTATTCAGTAGTAGTTCTTGATGCTGATATTGGGCTTAGAAATCTCGACGTAGTAATGGGGCTTGAAAACAGGATAGTTTACGATATCGTGGATGTTGTTGAGAAGAACTGCAGACTAAAGCAAGCGTTGATAAAGGACAAGAGACATGAAAAACTGTTCCTGCTGCCGGCAGCACAAACTAAGGACAAGACTGCAGTAAAGCCGGAGCAAATGGTTGAGCTTGTTAACGAGCTTAAGAAGAATTATGATTATATAATTATAGATTCTCCAGCCGGAATTGAGCAAGGCTTCCAATACTCTATAGCTGGTGCTGACAGAGCAGTAATAGTAACAACTCCCGAAATATCAGCAGTAAGAGATGCGGATAGGGTAATTGGGATACTGGAAGCAAAGGAGCTTCACGATCCAACCCTTATAATTAACAGGATAAGGACCGACATGGTAAAACGTGGAGACATGATGAGCATCGACGATATATTGGATATTCTTGCCATAGATCTTTTAGGAATAGTTCCAGATGATGAATCGATAGTAATATCCACCAACAAGGGCGAACCGGTAGTTATGGATGATAAAGCCATTTCAGGGAAGGCTTACAGGAACATTGTAAGAAGGATCACTGGTGAAGAGGTAGAACTGCTGAACCTGGAAGCAAACGACGAAAGCAAGTTCAGTAAGGTACTTAAACTTATATTCGGTAAATAAGGGGGGATTGGCTTGGATTTTTTCAAAATGTTTACCAAAAAACAGGAAAAAAGCAAAAATGTCGCTAAAGAAAGACTAAAGCTTGTGTTGGTACATGACCGAGCCGATTTGTCTCCTAGATTTCTGGAAATGATAAAGACTGATATAGTCAAAGTTATTTCCCAGTATGCTGAAATAGATGAGGCTGAGATCGATATAAAGATGACCAAAATGAAAAAGGATGGGAATTCATCACCTGTATCAGCGTTGGTGGCAAACATCCCGATAGTGAAAGTTAAGGAGAAAAAGAAGTAGAAAAAAGCTCTAACCTTGGTTAGAGCTTTTTATGCGGGAAGGTGAATAGGAATGTCTTTGATATATACTTAAGCAATGGTAATATTATATTGAAGAATTGATGAAAGGTGAATCAGATGATAGATAAATATAAGCTGGATAAAGTTTTAATGAAGGTGGAGAAGCCTGCCAGGTATATTGGTATGGAACAAAATTCAATAAAAAAAGACCTGAGCAAAGCGGCTGTGAAGTTTGTTTTCTCCTTCCCGGATGTCTACGAGGTGGGTATGTCACATCTTGGCATGCACATACTTTACAACCTCATAAACAAGGAAGCTGATATGGTTTGTGAGAGAGTCTTTGCACCATGGGTCGATATGGAAGAGCAAATGAGGTCAGAAAAACTGCCTCTTTTTACTCTGGAAAGCAAGGAGGAGGTAAGAAACTTTGATTTTCTGGGATTTACTCTTCAATATGAGATGAGCTACACAAACATACTCAATATACTGGATCTTTCCGGTATTCCTATACTCTCAAGAGATAGGAAGGAAGGCGATACTATAGTCGTAGCAGGTGGTCCTTGTGCGTACAATCCAGAGCCTCTTTGGCAGTTCATAGATATATTTGTGATTGGAGAAGGAGAAGAAATAACTCTGGAACTATTGGATTTGTATAAAGAGCATAAAAAAGAAGGCTTTGGAAGAAAAGCATTCCTCGTTGATGCTGCAAGAAGGATCCAGGGTGTTTACGTACCTTCACTCTACACAGAGATATATAATGACGATGGTACAGTACGCGGAAGAATGAAGCTGATAGACGATATTCCGGAAATCATAGAAAAGCGGATGATAAGAGACCTGGACACTATGTTTTCACCGGAAAGCATGATAGTTCCATATCTGGAAACAGTTCATGACAGGGTATCAATGGAGATCTTCAGAGGGTGTACGCATGGCTGCAGATTCTGCCAGGCGGGAATGATTTACAGACCGATTCGTGAAAAATCCGTTGATCGTTTATTGGAACTATCAGAAAAGCTTGTAGAGTCAACTGGCTACGAAACCATATCGCTTTCCTCGCTCAGCTCCTGCGATTATTCTCAACTGCAAATGCTTGTTTCAAGTCTGCTTGAGAAGCACTCAGATAAGAAGGTAGGAGTGTCTTTGCCTTCACTTCGGTTAAACTCCGTTAGCATGGAAGTATTGAAGGAGATAGAAAAGGTAAGGAAATCTGGGCTTACGTTTGCTCCTGAAGCAGGAAGCCAAAGGCTTAGAGATGTAATAAACAAGGGAGTAAGTGAAGAAGATCTTGAGACTGCAGTCACTATGGCATTTAAAGAGGGCTGGTCAAGAGTAAAGCTATATTTTATGATAGGACTTCCAACAGAAACCGATGAGGATGTAATGGGGATAAAGAGGCTTACATATTTGGTAAAGGACCTTTTCTTCAATCGACCAAAGGAAGAGCGGATTGGTAATTTCCAGGTGACAGCCAGTGCATCTTGCTTTGTGCCAAAGCCGTTTACACCATTTCAGTGGCATGGGCAGGCAACAGAAGAGGAGTTCAGATCCAGGATAAAACTGGTAAAGGATAGCATAAGAGACAATAAGGTAACTTTTAATTACCATGATCCAAAAACCTCATATCTTGAGGCTGTAGTGGCAAGGGGAGACAGAAAAGTCAGCGATGCTATTCTTAAAGCCTGGGAGAATGGCTGCAGATTTGACGGATGGTCAGAGCACCTTAAGTACGATATATGGTTGGCTGCATTCGAAGCTGCAGGCATTGACGGGAGCTTCTATGCTAACAGACAAAGAAGCCTCGATGAGATTTTCCCTTGGGATTTCATAAGTCCGGGACCTTCCAAGAGCTACCTCTTAAGGGAGTATAAAAAGGCTTTGGAAGGAGACACAACCAGAGACTGCAGACTAGGTTGTACGGGCTGTGGAATATCTGATTGTGCAATGTGGGGGGTGTTTAATTGATAATCCGCGTAAGATTCACAAAGACAGGTTACCTAAAATTTCTGTCACACCTTGACCTGGTAAGGCTTTTTACCAGATCTTTCTCGAGGTCGGGTATTCCTGTAAAATTCACTGAAGGCTTTAACCCGCACCCAAAATTCTCAATTGGAAACCCATTGTCACTGGGAATAGAAAGTACTGCTGAATATATGGAGATAGAGTTTGCAGAAGATATTAGACCTGAGAAGGTAATGGTAAGTCTTAACACAGTTTTACCTGAAGGTATAAAAGTGACAGAGGCGGTAGTGAGTGAAGGCACAGCATCACTTACATCACTTATAAGGTGGTCACACTATGAGATCCGACTTTGGGTAAAAAATGAAGCAGACAGGACTACTTTAGCAGATAAACTCAAAGGTTGGGATGATTTAGATTCCGTATTAATCGATAAAAAGAAAAAAAAGGGGAAAAATAAAATATCAGTCCGGGTGGACATAAAACCGCTTATTGGGAACCTTCAATTCAAAGATTTTGACCAGGATGGCTTTGCTGTATTGGCTGCTTTGCTTAAAACTGGTGAAGAGGGCAATTTGAAACCTTCTGATCTGGCAGAGGCGCTGGAAACGCATCTCAGTCTTGGAATTGACCTTGAAATGACTCAAATAAAAAGACTTGATGCTTTCGTCGAAAAGGATAGTAAGATAGAAAAACCAATTTAGTCAGGAAGTGAGGAAATGAACGTCATTTACATCGATACCTCCGATGGATCCCTAAGAATATGCATAGTAGAGGACGGCAGGCTTGTAGAGTACTTTAAAGACGACATGCAAAGTCAGGGGATACTAGGGAATGTCTACAGGGGAAGGGTTGAAAATGTTCTACAGGGAATGGAGGCAGCTTTCGTTGATATTGGCATAGGAAAGAATGCATATCTGCATATCAAGGATGCACTTGAGAAAGATCATTTAGGTCTAAAGGATAAGCCTTCTATCGACGACATTATAACCAGAGGCGAAGATATAATCGTTCAGGTGATCAAGGAGCCTCTTGGAAACAAAGGCCCTAAGGTAACAAGACATATTAGTATTCCTGGAAGATACATGGTACTTACTCCTTTCTCATCGAGGGTAAATATTTCAAACAAAATAAAAGACATTAGCGAAAGCTCAAGACTTAAGGAGCTTGGAAAGATGATAATGAAGGATGAAATGGGAATGATATTCAGGACCGTATCCGAGAATACTGAAGCCGAGCTTTTAAAGGGTGAATATGAGCAACTATATAAACTTTATAAAATTATTGAGCAGGAGAAGAACTATCTCCCAACTCCAAAGCTCATATATAGCGAGCTGGACCTGCTGTCACAGATAATCCGGGATTATTACAAGTACCCAAATACTGAAATAGTTGTCAATGACAGGAGTATCCAAAATAAGCTATATAACAACAAAGATCTTTCACAATATGATATGGAGGGAAAGATAATATTTGATCCTGATTTTAATATGGATTACAATATGAACATTCAAATCGACATGAAGGAAGCTCTGGCAAGAAGAGTACAGCTTAAGAGTGGTGGCTTTATCGTAATCGATGAGACTGAGGCTCTCACTGCAATCGATGTAAACACAGGTAAGTATGTGGGGAATTTTACTCTCGAGGACACAGTTTTAAGAACAAATATCGAGGCAGCGGCTGAAATAGCGCGTCAGTTGAGACTTCGTGATATTGGTGGTATAATAATAGTGGATTTCATAGATATGAAGAGTCACTCTGATATGGAGATAGTTGTAGAGAAGTTAATCTCTGCATTCAAGGGTGACAGAAATAAACCGATTGTAGTGGATGTAACAAAGCTGGGACTTGTTGAGGTGGTTAGAAAGAAGAATCGACCAACACTGGACAACAAGGTTTCAATAACTTGCCCTACCTGCGGAGGTAAGGGGAAAGTAAGGAAAAATGAAGCTTGACATAGTTTTCGGTATCTGTTAAACTATTCAGGTGTAAAGCCGCTCAATGTGGGTTCAAAGCATAGTCACCTGACATTGGCGAGACTAGGTTAGAGGAGGTGCAGCAAGTAATGTACGCGATTATTGAAACAGGCGGAAAACAATACAAGGTTCAAGAAGGCGATATAGTTTATGTAGAAAAGTTGAATGCTGACGAAGGTCAGGCAGTAAGCTTTGACAGAGTACTATTGGTGTCAGGAGATGCTGGTTTGGTTCCCGGAAAACCGTATGTAGACGGAGCCAAAGTTGAAGGAACAGTTCTTGGCCAGGGGAAAGCAAAGAAGATCATTGTCTATAAGTATAAGGCTAAGAAAAACATCAGAAAGAAGCAAGGACATCGCCAGCCTTTTACTAAGGTTCAAATCGACACGATCATAGGCTAATTATGATCAAGGCAAGTATTTTCAATGGACCCTTTAACCAAAGAATAGGATTTGAAATCAACGGACATGCAGATTATGCTCCACACGGTGAAGACATAATATGCGCTGCCGTATCCATACTGAGTTATACTACACTAAACAGCCTCACCGAGGTTGCTGGAGTTAGCTTACATCAGCTTCAGATCGATATAGACGATGAAAAGGGCTATATGAAGGTGCTGGTAGACAAAAAGGTTATTGAAGAACCGACCAATAGAGATGTTCAAGTAGTTTTGAATACTCTGGCAATAGGCTTGGAAACCATAAAAGAAAGTTACCCTAAATATATCACCATCGAATATAGGGGAGGTGGAACTCGTGTTTAAATTGAATTTACAGCTGTTTGCTTCCAAAAAGGGAGTAGGTAGTTCTAAAAACGGTAGAGATAGTGAATCTAAAAGACTTGGCGTAAAAAGAGGAGACGGGCAATTTGTCCTAGCGGGAAATATCCTGGTCAGACAGAGAGGAACCAAAATCCATCCCGGCAATAATGTCGGTATAGGTGGAGATGATACTCTCTTCGCGACCGTCGACGGAGTTGTCAAGTTTGAAAGAAAAGGCCGCGACAAAAAACAAGTCAGCGTCTATCCTAAAGAAGAATTAGCATAGAAATTGAGCTTACCGTCAGGTAAGCTTTATTTTTTGCGAGTATAAGTTTGTAATGGAAAACTATGTTGAATGAGGATGATGACGATGTTTATTGATGTAGCTAAAATATTTGTTAAGGCTGGAAAAGGGGGCAACGGAGTTGTCGCCTGGAGAAGAGAGAAATATGAGCCTGCTGGTGGGCCATACGGTGGAGACGGAGGTAAAGGGGGCTCAATCATCCTTCATGCCGATGAAGGTATCAGGACGCTCATGGACTTCAGATATAAGAGGTCATACACAGGACAAAATGGAGAAGATGGGCGGGCAAAAAAGCAATTCGGAGCAGATGGTGAGGACATAATCCTTAAAGTACCCGTTGGAACACTTATTAAGGATGAAGAGACCGGGAAGGTAATAGTGGACCTTAAATATCCAGGGCAGGAGTTTGTGATTGCAAAAGGTGGTAAGGGTGGAAGAGGCAATGCCAGATTTGCCACAGCTACAAGACAAGCACCGGGTTTTGCTGAAGCAGGCAGGAAAGGGCAGGAAAGACATATAATTCTGGAACTGAAGCTGTTAGCTGATGTCGGGCTTATTGGGTTCCCTAATGTGGGTAAATCTACGCTTCTTTCTATAGTATCTGCAGCAAGGCCTAAGATTGCAAATTATCACTTTACAACCCTGAAGCCCAATCTTGGCGTAGTAAGGATCGCTGATGAAAAGAGCTTTGTGATTGCAGATATACCCGGCTTGATTGAAGGAGCTTCAAAGGGTGCGGGACTTGGTCATGATTTTCTAAGGCACATAGAAAGGACAAGGGTGCTTGTTCATGTTTTGGATGCTTCCGGAAGTGAGGGTAGAGATCCTATAGATGATTTTTATAAGATTAACCAGGAGCTTTCTCAATACAATGAGAAACTCATGGACAAGCCTCAAATCATTGCAGCAAATAAGACTGATATTCCAGGTGCAAAGGATTGGATAGTCAAGATCAAAGAGGAGTTTGAACCTAAGGGGATAGAAGTACACGAGATATCTGCTGCGTCCCAATCTGGGATAAGAGAACTTCTTTACTCAATTTGGGATCTTCTTGAAAAAACGGAGATCGTTTATGAGACATATGATGAGTTGCTTGAGGAAGAATATGAAGATATAAATGATGAAATAATTGTCCGTAAGGAAGAGGGAGACTATATTGTTGAGGGAGGCTTTATGGAAAGGCTGCTTCAGTCGACTTATATGGACGATAATGAGTCTCTCAAATACTTCCAAGAGATGCTGAGGAAAAAGGGAATAGTAGATGAGCTTAAAGCTCTTGGCATAACCGAAGGAGAATCGGTCTTCATTTGTGGTTATGAGTTCGAATTTTATGAATAAACGAGGAGTGAAGCAATGATAACAGGAAAACAAAGAAGCTACCTGAAAGGCATAGCCAATACCATAGACCCGATATTTCAGTTGGGTAAGAATGGATTGACGGAAAATTTCATTCGACAAGTGGATGATGCATTAAAGGCAAGAGAGATAGTTAAAATAAACGTATTGAAAAATTCAACGCTTGATCCTTCAGAGGTAGCTTCACAGCTGTCTGAGGAGTTGAATGCAGAATTTGTTCAGAGTATAGGAAGAAAGTTTGTTCTCTACAGACAATCAGAGGACAAACCTGAAATTATTCTTCCCAGATAATAATTTAGCTCCCAATAGGGGGAGGAGGGTTTAAATGGCCATAGGGGTAATGGGAGGAACATTTGATCCTATCCACATCGGGCATCTATTGATAAGTGAATATATCAGGGAGGAGTTTGGGTTGTCAAAAATTCTATTTATCCCAACCGGTGATCCCCCTCACAAGCCTGACAGGATAACACCTGCCAGAACAAGATTCGAGCTGGTCAAAAAAGCTGTTGCCGATAATATAGCCTTTGAGGTTTTGTCTATAGAAGCGGACAGACAGGGGAAAACCTACACTGTAGACACAGTATTTGAGCTTGAGAAATTATACCCGGGTGAAAGTCTTTTTTACATCATTGGGACGGATACATTGTACCAATTGAACACCTGGAAGGATCCATGGCTCCTTAAGGACAGGGTTAAATTTGTTGTCTATAATCGAGGTGGAGACAAGCTCGAGGTGGAAAGACAAATAAAATCCATAAGAGATGAGTTTGGTCTGTCATTCGTTTTAAGCAAAGGTCCAATGCTGGATATATCATCGACTGAGATAAGAAAGAGACTCGGATTAAGAAAATCGATAAAATACATGGTCCCTGATAGTATCGTTGAAGAAGTTAGGAGTATATCCATCGAGTTGGAGTTTGATTTGACTGCTATTGAGGGTATCGTCAGGGAAAGACTTGGAGAAAAAAGATTTCGTCATACCATGGGAGTTGCAAAAAAGGCGGTAGAGCTTGCAGTACGCTATGGTGCTGACAGTGACAAGGCTTATATTGCAGCATTGCTGCACGATTTGGCTAAGCCTATGGATCACGCCAGTATGTTGATGATGGCAAATGATTCTGGTATAATATTTGACAATGAAACTCTGGGAAGTACGGATTTATTACATGGAGCTATTGGGGCATATATTTCTGAAAAGGAAATCGGAATAGGGGATACTGAAATACTGGATGCCATCAGGTACCACACTACAGGGCGTCCTGATATGACAGTATTGGATAAAGTAATATATCTTGCAGACTTTATCGAACCAGGAAGGAGCTTCCCTGGAGTGGATGAAATACGGAAACTATCAATGATAGACCTTAATGAGGCTGTGATAGCAGCTTTAGAGAGTACGATCGAGCATTTGAACAGGGCTGGCAAAAAAGTTCACAGTTCGACGGTTGAGTCGAGAGATTACCTGATTATGGAGAAAAATTTGGAGATATAGATGAAAAATCAAAACATGAAGCTTTTTATTAAGTATTTTGCGTTATTTTTTACGGTATTTACACTACTGTTTTTTGCGGTCGGCTTAATCACAGAGGGCACGAGCAAAAACATGACATTCTTAATGATGGGCATTGACTCAAAGAGCTTTGCTGAGAGCAAAGGCGTAAGGTCAGATACTATCATGCTCTTTAATGTGGACAGAGGGACTGGTGAAATTTCCATCTTGTCCATACCACGGGACACGAGAACACCCATAGAAGGTAGAAAAAACAAAGAGAAGATCAACCACAGCTTCGCGTATGGCGGGCCTGAATTGACTGTAAAAACCGTTGAGAATCTTCTTGGGATAGATATAGATCATTATGTGGTGGTTGACTATCAGGTAGTATCGGAATATGTCGATTTGATTGGAGGAGTCAGGTTCAACGTCCCCATGGATATGTCTTATTCCGATCCGGTAGCAGATCCACCTTTGAAAATCGATCTTAAGGCAGGAGAACAGATTCTTGATGGTGACAAAGCCCTTCAGTATTTAAGATACAGAAAAGGCTATAAAAATGCTGATTTGGGAAGAATTGAAGCCCAGCAGTCATTCCTGAAGGAATTGATAGCTCAATCGGCCAAGCCAGGTATCGTACTAAAAATACCGGGGCTATATGGAATATACAATAGTGGGGTAAACACAGACATTCCACTGACTAAGCTTGCATTATACGGGATATCCATATTTAAATATGACCTGAGCAATTTGATCAGCGAGACTTTACCCGGCTCTCCGAAGACTATTGATGGGATTTCTTACTACATCCATTCTGAAGAGAAAACGGCTGAGATCATACAAAGTATGATAGAAACAAATAATCAATAGATTGTTATTAATGAAAGGAGAGTGGAATAATGACAGAAATCACTAAAAAGCTTGAAATAATCAAAAAGGCTGTTGATGACAAGAAAGGGCTGGATATGGAAGTTCTGGAGGTTGGAAAGCTTACTACGATAGCTGAGTATTTTGTAATAGCAAGTGGCAACTCCTCAAGTCAGGTCTTGTCTATTGCAGATGAAATCGATGAGAAAATGTCATTGGAAGGATTTGAAACCTTGGGTACCAAGGAAGGGTACAGAAGTGCAAGGTGGATAGTTTTGGATTATGATGATGTGGTGGTACACATTTTCCATAGAGAAGAAAGGGAGTACTACAATCTTGAAAGATTGTGGTCTGAATTCGCAAGAAAGCCTAAGGAGGATTAACAGATGAAAATTGAGTATTTGGCAACAGAAAAAGCCCCAGCAGCAGTAGGTCCTTATTCGCAAGGCATAAAGGCAGGTCAATTTGTTTTCACGTCAGGACAGCTTCCTCTTGATCCCAAAACAGGACAATTGGTGCAAGATGACATTCAAACTGCAACCAGAGTTGCTTTGGAGAATGTTAAGGCCGTATTGGCTGCTTCAGGCGCAACACTTGAGGATGTTGTAAAGGTCACAGTATTTGTAAAGGATATGAACGACTTTGGCAAGATCAATGAGGTGTACGCTGAGTTCTTCGCCAACCACAAGCCTGCAAGAAGCCTTGTGGAGGTAGCCAGACTTCCAAAAGATGGAGTAATAGAAATTGAGGCAGTTGCTGCTATAGCATAATATAAAATCACTTGAGAGTTTATTCTCAAGTGATTTTTTTAGAAACGTATTGTTGAAGGAGTTCTTCTCCTGGATTTTTTTCTCGATTTCTTCCTGTTCAATGCATAAGCTCTAAGAAGTATCAATAGACCAAATACAAAAAGATACCATTTGCTCAGAATTCTGTTATGGAGCTTAGTCATAGGATCGATCTCCACATCCGATGTGGCTATTACATTTCCTCCACCTATGATCTTCCCATTTAAAACATAATCTACCGTACCGATGATTTGTCCCTTCTCAACAGGCGCCCTCAGATCTGCAACGGGATTTATCTTTTTTTCGACCATAAAAGCATCACTACCTGAAATGGGGTAGATAACATCCCTGTCAAGAATACCTGCAACAAATGGGACAACGCCTTGTGAAACGGGAATGTTGTCAATATACTCGTTAAAATTGGCTATAGCTTTATTCTGGAAATTCGAGAATCCGTAGTTCAAAAGCTTATGTGTATCTGAATAGCTGCCATTTCCTTCTGCTTTAAGTACGGCAGCTACAAGCCTTTGATCGTTTCTTTCAGCATAAGATACAAGACAATTCATAGCCTCAGAGGTATAACCCGTTTTGATTCCGGAAGCACCTTCATACTTTGCATTAACAAGCACACCATTCACATCTATTTTCTCTGTACTGTATAGGAGCTTATTAGTTATCTTGATATATCTTGTCTCGGCCTTCTTATTTGTAGGGGGTATCTCATATGTAACGGTACTCACTATGCTTCTTATAGTCTCAAGCTCCATAGCTCTTCTGCCGATCAACGCCAGATCATGAGCCGTTGAAATATGTTCATCATTATGAAGACCGTTTGGGTTTACGAAATTTGTATCGGTCGCCCCCAATTCTCTTGCCCTTTCGTTCATCATTCTGACAAAATTATCCACGCTTCCTCCAATATGCTTTGCAATTGCAAGGGCAGCATCATTTGCAGAGGGCAGCATCATTGCATAAAGCAGCTGCTCAAGTGTAAGCTGTTCGCCAGGCTCGAGTGCTATATGGCTTCCCTTTGTCAGGCTTACGACCTCCTGGTCTACTGTTACGATATCCTGAAGATTTCCCTTTTCCACTGCTAAAATAGCCGTCATCATCTTTGTTGTACTTGCGGGATATAGCTTCATACTGCTATTATTATCATATAAGATCTTTCCTGTATCGAAATCAATGAGTATCGAGCTGGGAGCGGAAAGGCTTATATTTTCAGCGAATACTGTATATGTGTTAAGGAGAGATGCTAACACTAAAATCATGATCACAAGTTTCTTCATTATGTACACCACCGTTGATTTTTGTATTTTACAATAATAGATTATATCAGATTTTACAAAAAAACTTAACGGTGATAAGATAAATAATTATTCATGACATTAGTAATCACTAAAGGGTTTGACAGGAGGATGGATATGGATTTCTTTACAAAGAAGGAGCAAATAGCTATACTGAGTATAGCCATCATTTTGTTGGCTTATTTTGGAATTGGAGGGTATATAAGAAAAAACCAGCCAACACAACCACTGGCTTTGATTCAGTCTGAAACATCTGTTAAATATGATGAAAAAGAAGAATCGGAGGAGCCTTCGCTAATAATGGTTCATATCAGCGGGCAGGTGTATTACCCGGGAATATATGAGCTTATAAGCGGCGATCGGGTAAAGGATGCAGTTGATCTTGCAGGTGGCTTGACAAAGTCAGCTGACATTGACCGTATAAATCTTGCGAAAAAACTTAAAGATGAGGATAAGATATATATACCAGCGATCGGAGAGGAAGTTTCCCAGAACATAGAAGCCATAAATACAGGAAGCGATAATGGCTTGATAAACATTAATACCTGCAGCAAGGAGGAGCTCGACAGCCTGCCTGGAATTGGATCGGTTATAGCCGACAGGATAATTGAGTACAGGAAAAGTAGTAGGTTTGAGAGTATAGATGATATAAGGAACGTATCAGGTATTGGAGATGCTAAATTCAACGACATAAAGGACCTGATCACAGTTGACTAGGAGGAACAAATATGGAAGAAATAAGATTGACCCAATTGACGAAAAGCTCTGGGTGAGCGGCCAAAATCGGACCCGATATACTTGCACAGGTCCTGTGCAATCTACCAAAGACAAATGATGAGAACCTGTTGGTTGGAATCGACACCTCCGACGATGCAGCAGTGTATAGGATCAACGATGATCTGGCAATGATACAAACCCTGGACTTTTTTACTCCAGTGGTCGATGATCCATATACCTTTGGACTAATAGCAGCCGCGAACTCCCTGAGCGATGTTTATGCGATGGGGGGAGAACCCAGGCTGGCACTTAATATTGTTTGTTTTCCTGAATGTCTGGAGCCTTCAGTGCTATCTGAGATACTGCGGGGCGGATATGATAAGGTAACAGAGTCAGGGGCTATACTTGTTGGGGGACATTCTGTTTCAGATGATGAACCAAAATATGGACTATCAGTTACAGGCTTTGTACATCCTGAAAGCATCAAAAAAAACAGTTCATCCAGGCCAGGTGATGTACTCGTGCTTACCAAACCCCTGGGGCTTGGTATAATAAACACGGCAATAAAGGGTGAGTTAGCAAGCGAAGAATCCTATGATAAAGCCGTCAAAGTAATGACAACTCTCAATAGGGAAGGGATGGAAGCCTTCAAAGGCCTCAGCGAAGTAAACAGCGTAACCGATATAACAGGTTTTGGGCTGTTGGGTCATTGCCTCGAAATGGCTGAGGGAAGCAACACGACAATAATTATTGAATCGAAGAAGGTGCCTTATATTGAAGAAGCCAGAGATTATGCAGAGATGGGGTTGATTCCTGCAGGAGCATACAACAACAGAAGCCACATAGGCAACAAGGTCGAGGTGGCTGCAAGTGTTCCTAGGTATCTTGAGGATATCCTGTTTGACCCCCAGACCTCAGGAGGATTGCTTATTTCAGCTTCGCCAAAAACCGCTGGGATCATTATGGATAATTTGAAGGATTCAGAAATTCCTCATGGGATAATCGGAAGAGTAGAAAATTTTACCGGAACACATCTTAAAGTAGAATAGAGAAGGGGTGACTGAGAATTGGAAACCAATTTATATACATTGATTCCCAAGGTCGACGAGATACTTGAATATGAAATAGTTAAAGAGTACCTGAACTCTTCTCCGCGGGCTGTTGTTCTTGAAGCCGTCAGAGAGGAAGCTGATGAGCTGAGAGAAGGTATAAAAAATGGTGAAAACAGGTCCTGGATTGAGGAACAGCTTGAAAAACTTGAATCATCAATTTCCTCAAGAATTGAAATGAAACTGCACTACAGCTTAAGAACAGTTGTTAATGCCACAGGTGTGGTAATCCATACAAACCTTGGCAGATCACTTATCGATAGACAAATAATGGAGCAGGTTTTAAGGACAGCAATATCATATTCCAACCTGGAATATGACCTAGACAAAGGCACCAGAGGTTCAAGGTATGATCATCTTGAACAGATTGCCGCTAAAACCGTTGGTGGGGAAGCTGCCCTGGTCGTCAACAACAATGCGGCTGCAGTCATGCTTGTTCTCTCAACTATGGCAAAAGGAAAGGAAGTTATAGTTTCCCGTGGCGAGCTGATAGAGATTGGAGGAGCCTTCAGGATCCCTGCGGTAATGGAGCAAAGCGGGGCTAAGCTGGTTGAGGTTGGAACAACCAATAAAACGCATTTATGGGACTACGAGGCTGCCATAACTGAAAACACGGCTGCTATTCTGAAAGTCCATACATCAAATTACAGAATAATGGGCTTTACTTCTTCAGTTGACAGCGAGGAGCTGCTGCCGTTAAAGGAGAAGTATGGAATTCCTGTGATCGAAGATTTGGGAAGCGGCGTGCTTGTAGATCTTTCCAAATTCGGACTTTCTTACGAGCCCACAGTATCATCCTGTATAAGAAAGGGAGTAGATGTAGTGACCTTTAGCGGAGACAAGCTATTGGGAGGTCCTCAGGCAGGAGTAATTGTCGGAAGGAAGGAGTACATCGATAGAATGAAAAAAAATCCCCTTACCCGCGCCCTAAGAGTGGACAAATTTACAATATCTGCACTCGAGGCTACAATGAGGCTTTATCTGGATGAGGAAACTGCAATTAAAAGGATACCGACACTTAGAATGCTTACAATGAGTTATGCTGAAATCTCTGAGAAAGCTCAAGGCCTAATGGATTTACTCAGCTCATCCATAAGTGATCTTCCAGTAGCCATAAGTTTGGAGGATGATTTTTCAGAGGTAGGTGGCGGTTCTCTACCAATGGAAAGGATACCAACAAAGTGCGTTGCTTTAGAACCCTTGGCAGGCAGTGCTGCAATTCTTGAGAAAGGCTTAAGAGGCTATGAAGTGCCTGTCATATCACGAATAAGCAAAGAAAAGGTTTTGCTGGACCCAAGGACAATTCAGGAGGATGAGCTTGATATTATCAATAAAGCCCTCCTGTTTGCAGCTAGTAAGCTTAAGGAGTGTAGGTAATGAAGCACTTGATCATAGGCACTGCTGGTCACATAGACCATGGTAAAACGACATTAATCAAGGCTTTGACAGGCAGGAATACTGATCGCCTTAAAGAGGAGCAGGAAAGAGGAATATCAATAGAGCTGGGATTTACCTACTTTGATCTCCCCGGAGGGCAAAGAGCGGGGATAATTGATGTACCCGGCCATGAGAAATTCATTAGGAATATGTTAGCAGGTGTAATAGGAATAGATATTGTATTGTTGGTAGTAGCAGCAGATGAGGGTATTATGCCACAAACGGCTGAACATCTTGCAATTCTTGACCTTGTCGGCGTGAAGAGCGGGTTTGTTGTAATTACCAAATCTGATTTGGTTGATGACGAATGGCTACAGCTGGTGGAGGAGGAGATCAAGGATGAAGTAAAGGGTACCTTCCTTGAGGGAGCCTCTATAATACCAGTATCCTCAACAGAAAAAATAGGAATTAGTAATGTTATAGAAGAAATATTAAAACTATCGGAATCACTCGAGGATAAAAGCCTCGATGACATGCCAAGGCTACCGGTGGACAGGGTATTTACAATTTCAGGCTTCGGGACAGTGGTCACAGGTACCCTTCTTGCGGGGAGCCTTAAGGTAGGCGATGAGATACAGGTCTATCCAGGTGATACCATAGCAAGGATAAGATCAATTCAGGTACACGATCAGGATGCGTCAGTAGCATATGGGGGACAAAGAGTTGCTCTTAATCTTGCGGGCGTAAAAAAATCTCAGATAGACCGAGGCAGCATTGTCGCCCCAGTCAATTCAATGAGATCCACCATGATGCTTGATGTAAAAATTAAGCTATTGAGATCCTTAAGCAAGGGATTGGAGAATAGGACCAGATTAAAGCTCTATCTTGGAACAGATGAAATACTCTGCAGAGTAGTGCTTCTTGACAGAGAAGTACTTGAACCTGGGGATGAGACATACGCTCAGCTCAGGCTTGAGGAGGAGACAGTTGCAAAAATGGGTGACAGGTTCATCCTCAGATTTTATTCCCCAATGTTCACAGTTGGAGGAGGTGAGGTTCTCGAGCCAAATCCAGTGAAGAGAAAAAGGTTCGATGAGAAAAGCCTGGAAGAACTGGCAATCAAGGATCAAGGGAATTTCAGTGAAATTGTGGAGCATATAGTCGAAGAAAACAGTAGGAGCTACCACTCATTGAAGGAGATATCCAAAACGGCCTCAATGCTTGAAGAAAATCTGGAAGAGGAGATAAAAAAGCTTGAGGGAAATGGGAAGGTAATAATTTTTAGACTAAGCAAAGACATTTATCCTGTCCACAAAAAAGTATTGGATTTATTAGAGGATCAAATCATTGGTGAGCTCGAGGACTTCCATAAAAAGTTCCCGATAAGAAACGGAATGGCGAAAGAAGAGCTTAGAAGCAGGTTTCTGTCAAAAGCTAAACCAAGACTGGCTGAAGAGATACTTGATCATTTGATTACCGGTGGAAGAATCAAACAACTAAAGGATCTTGTCGCTCTTTCAGGGTTTGAACCTGAACTTAATGACAAACAGCTGGCACTTAAAAAATGGATATTGGATAGCTTTGAAAAAGCTCCATTCATGCCTCCCAAGCGTGAGGATTTACAGGTGACCACTTTGGGTACTAATGGAGAAACTGAAGAAATGATTATGTATCTCATTGGCTCAGGCGAACTGGTGAAATTGTCTGATGATCTTTTTCTTTTGCCGTCAAGCTTGGAAAAGGCTAAATCGTCATTATATGATCTTATGGCAGAGGCAGGGAATATTACTGTAGGTGGATACAGGGATATATTAAATACAAATCGCAAAGTAGCAATCGGATTGCTGGAGTATTTTGATCAAATCAAGATAACAAGACGGTCCGGAGAAAACAGGGTACTGTTTAAGTAGCCAGGGGTGAAATGATGAGCGGAAGAGTGTTGATTGTAGATACAGACAAGTCCTTTGTCAAAGGTTTGAGATATTCTCTCGAGCAAGATGAATATGTGATAGAACATGCAGGAAGTGCAGCTGCTGCAATGGAACTGTTGAACAGGAAGAATTATGATATGGTTCTCACTGAGATCGAGCTTCCTGATAGCAACGGACTCCTGTTTTGCCAGAATTTGAGAACTATTTCTGCTGTTCCACTGATATTTATAACTAATGTTGATGAGGATATAAAGAAGATCCTGGCACTTGAATATGGTGCAGACGATTACCTTGTGAAGCCCTTTAACATCCTTGAACTCAAAGCACGGATAAAGGCTGTCCTAAGGAGATATTCAAACAAGCTTCAGGAAAGTGATGGCAATGTGATCGAGATAAGAGATATCAGGATAAACACAGTAGGCAGAAAAGTAACTTGTAAAGATAAGAATATTAGCCTTACCGGTAAAGAGTTTGATCTTCTATACGTTCTGGCATCAACCCCAGGAAAGGTATATACAAGGGAAGAGCTCCTGGAAAGAGTATGGGGCTATGCATATTATGGTGACCTGAGAACGGTGGATGTCCATATAAGAAGAATACGGGAAAAGCTTGAAAAAGACCCAAAAATCTCGGAATATATAATAACGAAATGGGGAGTAGGCTACTTTTTCAGAGAAAAATAATATTGATGTTTGGATTCGAATACTGTATAATGGCTTTTGTAGCCAATGGGGGTAGAGGAGTTCTGGTGGGCTCTCTGGTCTTCAAAACCAGCGCGAGGGGTTAGGAGCCTCTTGGGTGGGTTCGATTCCCACATACTCCCGCCAAAGTAAAAAAGCGCCGGTTAAGGCGCTATTTTTTTTGGTCCATAGCTTTCATAACCAGTTCGAGACATCTTTCCAACAGCCCATTCAGGTGGCTTGAGGAGATCGATCCTTGAACTGTATTGCTATTTCCGCCGCCTTTTATCTGATACAGGGAGGAGAGTTCCTTGTAGATATCGTTTAGCTCCAGCTCTACGTCCTTGCTCTTACTGATCATAAATTGGCTGATACTGCTACCTTCGATCCCGAATATAAGTACCAGTCTTTCGTTGGTATTTGTAAGCCAATTACCCATGTAGCTGACTTCTTTGAAATCCTTGTTGTCAAACATCTTACAGATTATTCTTCCTTCACCATGCAGCTTCGTGCTACGCAATAGATTCTCACCCTCCAGGGATAAAAGCCTCTCCTTTAACTCCTTCATATCCTTCAAAAGTGAGTTTCGCTCGTTGTAAATAGCGCTGAATCTTTCAAAGACCTGAGTATCACCTGTCGATAGAACAGCACTTATGTCCCTTACAGAGTTGAACTTATTGATGTAATCATCTACGGCTCTTTTTCCAGTCAAAAAATATATTCTTGTGTTGCCCTTATATTTTTCCCTTCTGATTACTTTTAACAGCCCCAACTCGCCTGTTGCAGCAACATGTGTCCCTCCACAGGGGGAGTAATCAAATCCGTCAATCTCAACGACCCTTATATTTTTATCAACACTTGGTCTTTTTCTCACAGGAAGAAGCCTGACTTCATCTGAGGAAACCACATAGGATTTGATCCTGAAATTTGACTGGATGATCTTATTGCACAGCTGCTCAGCTCTGGTTAATTCATCCTCAGAAATATCAGGGACGTTCAAATCTATTGTAGTATACTCCTCACCCAAATGAAATCCAATGGTTTCAGTACCGAACAATCTGAAAAGAACACCTGATAAAAGGTGTTGCCCCGAGTGTTGCTGCATTAGGTCCATCCTTCGTTCACCACTTATTCTGAGATTAGCTTTTCCCAGTGCTAATCTTTCCCTGACAACATGGACCAGGTTGTCGCCATCCTCATATGTCCTAATTACATTGACACTATTTATTGTTCCATCATCGCCAGGCTGACCACCCGACATATCAGGGTAAAAAATGGAACGATCCAGGGTAACCTGAAAGCCTTCCTCATTGTTGTCAATTCTTTCTATCTTAGCGTCAGTCTCAAAAAGATACGGATTCTCCCAATACAATCTTCTGGTCAAGTTGGATTCCTCCCAAGTATTCATTCTTCAACATTTTCATTCATCAAAGCTATAGTCTGTGATATAATAGATTCTAATAATCACCTAATTTTTAATATCTTCATTATATCCTATTAAAGGATAAATATAAAGTACAGAGAGGATACATATGAAACGACCTATGATAATACCTGCTGTCGGAATAATGACAGGTATAATCTCTGCATATTATATTGATGTCGACCACAGTTTCCTTTTACTTTTGGGAACAACTGCTTTAGTCTGGATTGCATTGGGATTTATTAATAACAAAATAAGAGTTTCTGGGCTCTTAATACTCTTCGCGGTATTGGGAGCATTTATAACAAGCGAGAGACTTTCAGAGATCATTGAACTCTCTGATGCAAGGCAGTATACATTCGTCGGAACTGTTGAAGAAATATCCTCCGGATCATCCTCAACAAGATATGTTATCGATCTTGAACAGATTGAGGGTATAAAAACAGAGGGGAAGGTCTTGTTAAGGTATTATAATGAAGGTAAATCTCACGAGATCGGAGACCGATTGAAGATAAAGGGGATTGCAAAGAAACCTCTGCCTAACACTAATCCACTTTTTTTCAATTACAGGCTTCACCTTCTTACTGAAGGTATAAGCCATATAATCGATGGAGACAGATCTACAATAATCCTTGAGGGAAGATCTGAAGCTATTGGATACTGGTTAAGAAAAAATGTTGCGGAGTATATTTCGAGTGTTTATGATACTGGCCTCAGAGATGAAAATTCCAGATTGATGAAGGGAATGGTTCTTGGCAACAGCTCCTATCTTGATGAAGAAGATCTCAATTTGTACAGAAATCTGGGGATATCTCACCTGCTTGCGGTTTCAGGATTACACATCGGAATAATTGCAGGATCTCTTATATGGGTCCTTTCCAGACTAGGGGTCAAGAGATGGCTTAATATCATTTTTTCAGTTGCTATCCTATTTGTCTATGGCTATTCAATAGGATTTCCACCATCAGCTTCAAGAGGTATTGCCCTGTTTTCAATGCTTTACCTTTCAAAGCTAATAAATAGACCTGTAGATCGCTTTAATCTCCTTGCCGGTTGCATGTCTTTGCTTCAATTGTACAATCCACTTTGGATATTTAATTCCGGATTTCAGCTTTCCTTTGGTGCCACAGCTGCAATTATCCTTCTGTCAGACAGGATAAAGACCCTGATATATCCGCTAAATGGCAGGATTATCGATCCAGTTTCTGCAACAATAGCGGCAAACCTTGGGATTGCTCCAATACAGGCCTATTGGTTCAATAGCTTCCCTCTGCTGACCTTACTCTCAAATATAATTATTGTACCTCTGGCTTCAGGTTGCCTTGTCCTGGGTATAGCTTCACTTATGCTAAGCTGGCTGTTGCCGATCCTTGAATTTCTGCTCGACCTTCAAAGAAATGCAGCCATTCTGATCCAACGCATCCCATTGGATCAGATCATACTTCCAACGCCAGGGATTGTGGGATTTGTCATATATCTAACTATTCTGGCAGTATTCTTTAATTGGCGGACCGTCGAACGTTTGGATTTAAGCATCAAGAAGGCAATTTTTGTCGGACTGCTTACAATTTCGATTGCACAGTTTTTAGAAACGACTACAAATAAAGAGCTTGAGATTCATTTTATTGACGTAGGTCAGGGAGACAGTGCATTAATAAAAGGGCCATTTGGGAATTATATGATCGATGGAGGAGGTTCAAGATTAGATGACCAGGATATCGGTTCAAGGATCACTCTCCCCTATCTATTGAAAAATGGGGTGTCAAGGCTTGAAGCTGTATTTGTATCACATAATCATGAGGACCATTATAGAGGTATTCTTCCTGTAATTGACCAATTAAGTATAGGGGCAGTCTACACAAATGGAGTGTTTAATAAAGAGCTTCATGAAAAAGCGGAACAAAGAAACGTTCCAATATATGAACTGCACAATGGAATCGAGGCCGATTTGGGAGATGGTATAGTACTTAAGGTGTTGTGGCCTGAAAATAATGAATACAGGTACTTGAATGAGAATGAAAATTCACTGGTATTTCTGCTGGAATATCTTGGAAGGCGAGTATTATTTACAGGTGATATTGAAGAAATTGCAGAAAAAAAGATTGGTTCATCATATGATATAGATGTTGATGTGCTTAAAGTGCCGCATCATGGCAGCCTTACATCGAGCTCGCGCCAATTTCTGGATAAAGTAAAGCCTGAATATAGTATAATATCTGTAGGGAGAAACAATCTGTACGGTCACCCCAACCCCCAGGTCATTGATAGGCTCAGGGAGATTGGCTCTGAAGTGCACAGGACAGATGAAATGGGTATGATAAAGGTACTTATATCAAGAAATAACCTCGAAGTGATCCCGTTTGATTATGAGAGAATAAGACCCTCACTGGCAGAAGCAATCAGAGAATATTACATTGAACTGATGGTTATGGCTTTGTATTTAATAACCTCACACTATCTTGTGATAGACTACATAAGGAGACAGGGTGAAATGCAATGGATAAATTAAGTGTTAGCAGTATGGTCAGGGAAGCAGCAAGCAAGCCCATTTGTTATATTTTTGGAGAAGAGACATACCTTGTAGAAAAAGCAGCTGCTGATATAGTAACAAGTCTGCTTACACCTCAGCAGCAGACTATAAACCTGGCTTATCTGGACGGGAAAACAGCAGGTGTGGAGGATTTGGAAGCTTCATGTGAAACGCTTCCATTTCTTGCAGCAAAAAGGATTACCGTTCTAAAAAATCCATCATTCTTTCTTGAAAAGGAATCAAAGGATGATACACTTTTGAATTATTTTCTTAAGCTTGGAGACCATCAACTATTACTTCTGGTTGACTCAGAAAACGGTCTTAAGAAAAATACCAGGATATATAAACAGCTTGAAAAAAGAGGCTATACAATGGAGTTCGTAAAACTGAACTCCAACCAGCTTCAATCGTGGGCTAGACAGTCGATCGCATCCGAAGGGAAGGATATTTCCCAATCTGACCTATCCTATCTTTTGCAGTTGTCTGGTTACTTGAACAGGAACAATACGACCAATCTTTATGATCTTGAGAATGAGCTCAATAAAGTGGCCGCATATACATCTTCCAATCAGATCAGCAGGGATGATATAGACAGGGTAATGACCAGAAGTCTTGATAAAAATATTTTTGACCTTCTCGAAGCATTGGGGAGGAAGGATACAGGCAAGGCTCTTGAACTTTTTCATGAGATACAGCTGATGAATGAGCCTGTCCAAAGACTATTATTCATGATTTCCAGGCAGTTCAGATTGATCCTGGCATATACTTCCTACAGGAAGAAGGGCTATTCGGAATCGGAGATCCAGAGCAAACTACAGATCAAACCCTATGAATTCACAAGGATTAGCACTCAGGCACAAAAATTCAGTGAAGGATACCTGGAAGATATATTGGAAATGATACTTAGAACAGACAAGAGGTTTAAGACACTTCCGGTCGACCCAAAGCTTGAGATAGAGATGCTGCTTGTTTCAATTACAGACAAAAAATAAAAAAACTTCGGCGAGTCCCGAAGTTTTATTTACATAGCCTTGTTTAAAGCTTTAGTAAGCCTACTAACCTTCCTTGATGCTGCATTCATGTGTATGACGTTTTTGTGAGCCGCCTTCTTAAGCTTCTTGTCGATGACCTTCAACAATGCTCTCGCCTCTTCGTACTCACCTTTAGCTACAGCGCTGTCAAATTTTTTGATATATGTCTTAATCTCTGATTTTCTACTTTTATTAAGTGCAGTTCTCTTCCTGGTTACCAGGATTCTTTTCTCAGCAGATTTGATATTCGCCACAATTTCACCTCCTCTAATCTAACAAAAGATATTGTACCACGGAGTAATTTAAAAAGCAATAAAAAATAATAGTAAATACCCACACGCAATGCATTCTCCCATGCTTTTAGGATAAATCCTTATACAATAATGATACCACACAAATGCCAGTCTTGTCAGCAAGACATACTTTTAATTGATTTCAGAGCTTTTAGTGGTATAATATTTCTGTAGCACTTAAGATTCATCGGTTGAGGCCTGGGGACTTCAGGTCTGAAAGGAGTATCAACATGGAAGAAGAAGTTAAAAAGAAAAGTGAGGCTGTTGAATGGATCAGAAGCATTATTGCTGCTATCGTGATAGCTTTGGTAATAAAGACCTTTGTGTTTAATACGACTTATGTTCTTGGAAATTCAATGTACCCAACACTTCATGAAAAGGACAGGCTTTTTGCTTTAAAGGTACCACTATATTTCAATGGACCAAACAGAGGAGACATAATAGTATTGGAGGCTCCAGACAGCCCCGATAAAGACTATATAAAAAGAGTGGTCGGCATTTCTGGTGATACGATCGAAATCGAGGACGGAAAGGTCTATTTGAACGGAGAGCTTCTCCATGAGGACTATCTTCAGGGAGACCCATACACCCACATATACAATGAAAGCATTTGGGTAGTTCCTGAGGGTGAGGTTTTCGTGCTGGGTGACAACAGAGAAGAGGGAGCGAGTAAGGACAGTAGGTATTTCGGCACCATATCTCTTGACACAGTCAAAGGTGTAACCGATTTCAGGTACTTTCCCCTAGACGAAAGATTTGGAAAGATTAAATAGCCTCCCTTTTTCAGGGAGGATTTTTATCGATAGCTTCAGGAGGAATGTTAATGAACAGTAAAAAAGAGAAGATAAGAAATTTTTCAATCATTGCTCATATAGACCATGGTAAGTCCACTTTGGCGGATCGTCTTATCGAAATGACAGGGATGCTGACATCCAGAGAGATGCAGTCTCAGGTTCTGGATAAAATGGACCTGGAGAGAGAGAGGGGAATCACAATCAAGCTAAAGGCTGTCAGGCTGGTCCATAAGGCCAGTGATGGACAGGAGTACATACTAAACCTAATCGACACACCTGGACATGTAGATTTCAACTATGAGGTATCAAGATCTTTGGCTGCATGCGAGGGTGCAGTACTTGTAGTTGATGCAACACAGGGTGTGGAGGCACAGACTCTTGCCAATGTATACCTTGCGATCGAGCAGGATCTTGAAATAGTACCTGTAATCAATAAAATTGATTTACCGAGTGCAAGACCTGAAGAGGCAATCAGGGAAATTGAGGATATCATCGGTATAGAGGGGCATGATGCTCCCCAAATCTCAGCCAAGGACGGACTCAACATTGATCAGGTGTTAGATGCAATAGTTAAGAAGGTGCCTTCGCCATCCGGGGATGAGAATGCCCCTTTGAAAGCCCTGATATTCGATAGCTATTATGACAGCTATAAGGGAGTAACATGCTACATACGGGTATTCGATGGTGTAGTTAAGCCAGGTATGATGATAAGGATGATGAATACAGGAAAGTCATTTGAGGTTACTGAGGTAGGCATAAACACAAGTAAACACATTCCAATGGAAAGCCTTCAGGCGGGAGAGGTAGGCTATCTGACAGCCAGTATAAAAAACGTAAAGGAAGCCAGAGTTGGTGACACGATCACAGATGACTCAAGGCCTGCTTCTCAGCCGCTTCCAGGCTATAAGAAGGTTATTCCGATGGTTTATTGCGGTATTTATCCTGCAGAGGGAGAAGACTTTAACACAGTCAGAGACGCACTTGAAAAGCTTCAGGTGAACGATGCGGCGTTGGTGTTTGAACCAGAGACATCAGTAGCTTTAGGCTTTGGATTCAGATGCGGCTTTCTTGGACTGCTCCATATGGAGATAATTCAGGAGAGGCTTGAAAGAGAGTTTGACCTCAATATAATAACAACAGCACCAAGTGTTATTTACAGAGTAACCAAGAAAAATGGGGATTTTCTTGAAATCCAAAACCCATCAAACCTCCCTCCGGCTGCCGAGATAGAATATATGGAAGAGCCTATAGTCAGCGCCTCCATAATGACTCCCACTGAGTATGTAGGAGCAATAATGGAGCTGTGTCAAAATAAAAGAGGAAGCTATATGAATATGGAGTATCTCGAGGAGAAAAGAGTCGTGCTGCACTATGAGCTTCCATTAAATGAAGTAATTTATGACTTTTTCGATGCTCTCAAATCCAAGACAAGAGGTTATGCCTCCTTCGGCTACGAGCTGAAAGGCTATAAGAAGAGTGAATTGGTTAAAATGGATATTCTCATCAACAGTGAGCTGGTCGATGCCTTTTCACTGATAGTCCACGAAGAGAAAGCATATGAAAGAGGGCGAAATATAGCCGAGAGGCTTGTCGATGTTATCCCAAGGCATCAGTTTGCTGTACCGATTCAGGCTGCAATCGGCTCCAAGATAATCGCCAGAGAGACTATAAGGGCACTTAGAAAAGACGTTCTTGCAAAATGCTATGGAGGAGACATATCCAGGAAGAGAAAGCTTCTCGAAAAGCAAAAGGAAGGTAAGAAGAGAATGCGCCAGATAGGATCAGTTGAGGTTCCTCAGGAGGCTTTTCTAACTGTGCTGAAATACGACGAAAGAAAGTAAAAGACAAAAAGTGCACACGATGTGTGCATTTTTGATTGGAGAGATATCAATGGAAAATGCCGGCATCTATATACACATTCCCTTTTGCTTAAGTAAGTGCAGCTACTGTGATTTTACATCAGTACCATTGAATGATACCGTGGGGAGATATGTTTCATCTTTACTGAAGGAGCTGCAAATTAAAGCTCATATCCTTAGAGACTATAATATTGATACCATATTCATAGGAGGGGGAACACCTTCAGCTATAGAATCTGAGCACATAGGCAATATAATAAAAACAGTCTATGATTGCTTTGCTGTGGCAAAAAATGCAGAAATAACCATAGAGGTCAACCCGGGCACGGTAGATAAATACAAAGCTGAATCTTATAATTACTTAGGGATAAATAGAATAAGCATGGGAATACAAAGTTTTGATGATCACTTACTGGGTTGTCTTGGAAGGGCCCATACAGGAGAGAATGCGATTAACACAGTAAAGATACTGAAGGATTCGGGATTCAATAATATGAATGGAGATTTTATATTTGGACAACCAGGTCAAACGCTTGAATCATTCCTCAATGACCTTAAGACAGCTTCAGAACTTGGCTTATCCCACATTTCAATGTACGGCCTGATAATTGAGGATGGTACCTTGATGAAAAGGTGGCTTGATGAGGGTTTCGTAAAACTACCGGACGAAGACCTTGAAAGAGAGATGTATCACCAAGGGATAAGACTGCTTTCAATGGAAAAGTATCACCAGTACGAGATATCGAATCTCTCAAGGGAAGGAATGGAGTGCAGGCATAATATCGGTTACTGGAGGCTTAAGCCCTACATCGGAGCAGGATTGTCAGCCCATTCAAACATAGGGTCAAAGAGATTTTGGAACACTTCGAGCTTTGCAGAGTACTTTAAAAAGATTGAAGGGTGTGAAATGCCTGTGGAGGACGAGGAAAACCTTGATTCTGAAACAAGAGCTTCAGAGTACATAATCCTGGGGCTTAGAATGAATGAGGGAATTGATTATGTTGAGTTCGAGAATAGATTTGGCTTTGATGCGAAGAAAAGATTCGGGGCAGTTATAGATAAGCATAGGAGAGGAGGACTTCTGACCAAATCCAATACACATCTAAGACTTACCAAAAAGGGGATGGACCTTAGTAATATTGTGGAAATCGATTTTCTGCCATAGGACAAAAAGTATTGACAAAGCCGTGCAGGGATGATAATTTATTAATAGGATTAGCACTCTACATCTATGAGTGCTAACAATCATCCAAGTAAAGCAAGGGGTGGGATATATGTTGGATGAACGAAAATTTAAAGTACTTTACGCAATAATTGACAGCTATATTTCATCAGCTGAGCCAATAGGCTCCAGGACGATTTCCAAATACTATGATTTGGGGGTAAGCCCGGCAACCATCAGAAATGAAATGAGCGACCTTGAAGAACTCGGATTTCTTAATAAAACTCATACATCTTCCGGAAGAGTTCCTTCTGATAAGGCATATAGACTGTATGTTGATTCCCTTATCCGACAAAATGACGTTGACCTTGATAAGAAATGGAAGACAGAAATCAGGAAAGCCCTGGTAAAGGAAAGCAAAGAGATGGATCAATTGATCCAGAATGCTGCCAGAATTTTGTCAAGAATCACAAGATATACATCTTTGGCCATATCTCCACAGCTAAAAGAAACCAAAATAAAGCACATCCAGCTATTGCCAATCGGTGAAACTCAAATCCTGTTGATACTGGTGAACGAGTCGGGAGTAGTCAAAAATGCAGTTTTTAAACTCACCAAGAGTATCCCGAAACATCAAATATCTGAAATCTCAAATATCCTCAATGACAGGCTTAAGAACAGGACATTCCATGCAATAAACAGAGAACTTGCAATTGAAATATTCGATGAGTTTAGACAATACAAGGAGGAGCTTCAAAGGTTGCTGCCGTTCATTGGCAAATCAGTTGATCACATAGAGACCACCGATCTATATGCAGATGGTCTGACTCAACTGTTGAACTATCCTGAGTACAAGGATATAGATAAAGTAAGGTCGATTATTTCAACAATCGAGGATAAGGATAAGCTTATTGAGATTATGGCCGAGAGTGCTTTATCCAGCGACATAGATGTGAGAATAGGGCAAGAAAATGTATATGCTCCACTCAAGGATTGCAGCATAATAACTACGACTTATAAGCTTAATGGCGAAACAATCGGGAGAATCGGAATAATAGGTCCTACACGGATGGATTATGCTAAGCTGATTGCTACACTTAAGATATTCTCAGATAATATTTCTGAGATTTTAAACAATCACAACACAACAGGCAAGAGGTGATATAGATGACGGATAAAGAGTTTGAAACTAATGAAACAGAGCTATCCAATGAGGAAAATACCAATGAGGGAAATACCGATGAGGAAAAAGCCGATGAGGAAAAAGCCGAATATACTGAAGAAATGGGGGAGGAAGTGAAAAAGAAAGACTTTGAAGCGCTTCTTGAGATAAAGGAAAACGAGATTGCCGACCTGGAAAATAAGCTTGCCAGACTTCAAGCTGATTTTCAAAACTATAAGAAAAGGTCAGACAGGGAAAGAGAACAGTCTGTAAGCTATGGAGTGGAAGCGGTCATATTAGATTTACTTCCGGTAGTTGATAACTTTCAAAGGGCAATTTTAACCTGTGAAGATAAAACCAACGGATTCTATCAGGGAGTCGAAATGATAGAAAAGCAGCTTCTGGATTTGCTCTCAAGCAATTCCGTACAGGAGATCCCTGCGCTTGGTGAAAAGTTTGACCCGAATCTTCACCATGCGGTCTCAGTTGTGGAATCTGACATTGATTCCGAAACAGTGATTGAGGTACTTCAGAAGGGCTATATTTTTAAGGACAAGGTAATCAGACCAGCGATGGTAATCGTATCTAAATAATAAGGAGGAAATAAAATGGGGAAAATAATAGGAATCGACTTAGGTACCACCAACTCAGCAGTTGCCGTTATGGAGGGTGGAGAGGCAATAATAATTCCTAATATAGAGGGTAACAGAACAACGCCTTCCATAGTTGCTTTCACAAAAGATGGGGAAAGATTGGTAGGTGAAACTGCCAAGAGACAAGCAATCACTAATCCTGAAAGAACGATCCAATCGATCAAAAGACAAATGGGAAGTGACCACAAGGTAAATATAGACGGCAAGAGTTATAGCCCTGAAGAGATTTCAGCTATGATACTTCAAAAGATCAAAGCTGACGCAGAAAGCTATTTGGGTGAAACTGTTACAGATGCCGTAATCACTGTTCCAGCGTACTTTACTGACAGTCAGAGACAGGCAACAAAGGATGCAGGCAAAATTGCAGGCCTGAATGTAAAAAGGATAATCAACGAGCCTACTGCAGCAGCACTGGCATATGGACTTGACAAGGAGCATGGTCAACACAAGATAATGGTATTTGACCTTGGAGGCGGAACCTTCGACGTTTCCATACTTGAGCTTGGGGATGGTGTATTTGAGGTATTGGCTACAAGAGGAAACAACCACCTCGGCGGGGACGACTTCGACGAAAGGCTGATCGATTATATAGCAGAGCAGTTTAAAAGAGAAAGTGGAGTGGATCTTAAGGCCGACAGGATGGCACTGCAGAGGCTCAAGGAAGCTGCTGAAAAAGCGAAGAAGGAGCTTTCTACAACAAAATCATCAAATATAAATCTTCCATTCATCACAGCCACCAGTGCAGGACCATTGCACCTTAATATGGACATAACAAGAGCTAAATTTGATGAACTAACAGCAGATCTGGTTGCAAAGACAATCGAGCCAGTGAAACAGGCTCTCCAGGATGCTGGAATTACCGCTTCTGACGTTGAAAAGGTTCTTCTTGTAGGTGGATCAACAAGGATACCCGCTGTACAGGACGCAGTTAGAAAGCTTATAGGCAAGGAGCCTCAAAAAGACATAAATCCGGATGAAAGCGTTGCAATAGGGGCTGCAATCCAAGGTGGAGTTTTAAGTGGAGAAGTCAAGGATCTTCTGTTGTTGGACGTAACTCCGCTTTCTCTGGGAATCGAGACTCTCGGTGGAGTAACCACAAGGCTTATCGAGAGAAACACAACGATACCAACAAAAAAATCACAGGTGTTTACTACCGCAGCTGACAGTCAGACATCAGTAGATATTCATGTTCTGCAGGGAGAGAGACAAATGGCAGCTGATAACGTGACCTTGGGGAAATTCCAGCTTACAGGCATCCCACCGGCACCAAGAGGTATACCTCAGATCGAAGTTACCTTTGACATAGACGCAAACGGTATAGTTAACGTCAGCGCTAAGGATCTTGGAACAGGAAAAGAACAAAGGATCACTATAACTGCTTCAACCAAGCTGTCAGAGGATGAGATAAATCAAAAGGTAAAAGAAGCAGAGAGATACGCAGAGGAAGACAAGAAGAAAAAAGAGAACATCGAATTAAGAAATAATGGCGATTCAATCGTATATCAGACCGAAAAGACATTAAAGGATCTCGAAGGTAAGATTTCCGATGCAGAAAAGAGCAAAGTAGTTGAAAAACTGGACTCACTTAAGAAAGCACTTGAGGGAGACGATTATGAGCTGATAAAGACCAAAACTGATGAACTGACACACGAATTCCATGCAATTTCACAAAAACTGTACGAGCAGGCGCAGGGTCAAACGCAGTCACCTGAAGGTGGAAGCTCCAATGAAGATGTTGTTGATGCTGATTATGAGGTAGTTGACGAGGAATAATTATTACAAAGCCAAGCCCAGGGCTTGGCTTTGAACGATTGATATGGAGGCTGGTGTGAGACAGTGAGGGATTACTATGATATCCTTGAGGTAAGCAAGGATGCAGGACAAGATGAAATTAAAAAAGCCTACAGAAGACTGGCAAAGAAGTATCACCCCGACCTCAATCCCAATGATCCAGAGGCTGAGCAAAAATTCAAAGAGGTCAATTCAGCTTATGAAATTCTGAGTGATGAGGAAAAAAGATCCAGATATGACAGGTTTGGACATGCAGGAGTTGATCCTCAGGCATCAGGTGGAGCTGGCTTTGGAGGATTTGGAGATATATTTGACGATATATTCGACATATTTGGAGGAGGATTTTCAAGAGGTTCAGCTTCGAGACGATCAGGCCCGGTGAGGGGTGGAGATGTAAAACAAAGCATTGTCATAGAGTTTAAGGAGGCTGTGTTTGGAGTCGAGAAGGAGATCCAGACCAGAAGATTTGAGACCTGCTCTACCTGTGAGGGTTCGGGGGCAAAGCCGGGAACTAAAAAAAAGACCTGTAGCAAATGCCATGGATCAGGAGAAGTAAGGTATGCACAAAGGACTCCTTTTGGACAATTTATGCAGGTAGGCACCTGTGATCAGTGCGGAGGATCGGGCCATGTTATCGATGAGCCCTGCGAGACCTGTAAAGGAAGCGGGAAGGAAATCAAAACAAGAAAGATAAATGTTAAGATCCCTGCTGGAGTTGACAGTGATTCAATAATCTCAGTACGTGGAGAAGGCCACCATGGTGAAAAGGGTGGGTCACCTGGAGATCTTCACATCTATGTTACAGTAAAAGAAGATCCGGTATTTAAACGTGAAGGCAACGATGTGTTCGTTACAATCCCAATATCCTACACTCAGGCAGTTCTGGGAACTGAAATCAAGGTTCCGATCCTGGATGGGTATCAGGATTATACTATTCCCGAAGGCACTCAGCCCGGGACTATCTTCAGGCTTAAAAATCAGGGAGTACCAAACGTCAGAGGTCTTGGAAGGGGAGATCTTTTCCTGACAGTTGATGTAACCATTCCAAAAGATCTTAACGACAAGCAAAGGGAGCTTTTGATCCAATTTTCAAAAGAGATGGGTGAGCAGTACAGTTCTCCGCCTAAGAAGAAGTTTTTTGACAAAGTAAAGGATGTATTAAAGTAATACAAGCCTTATCCCTCTCAAAGAGATGGATAGGGTTTTCTTTTGTAGAAAATTCCATCATAATGATATATAATTGTCTGAGAAAATTAAAGGATGTGATCTTTTGAATTGGATAGAGGTCAAAATAAAAACAAAACAGGAAAATGAAGATATAGTAAGTCATATTCTTTACGAAAATGGGGCAAATGGACTGGCTATAGAGGACCCGCGGGATATAACAGCACTTTCGAAAAGGGAAGAGGATTGGGATTTTATTGACCCACAGCTCATAAAAATTGATGAAGATGGGATAGTACTTAAGGCTTATTTTTCAGAGGAAGAGGACATTGCAGCAATAACCGGGAAAATAATTGAACTGATCGAAGCTCAAGGATTGGGAGAAATCCTTCTGTCTGAGGTGGATGAAAGTGATTGGGCTGAGAATTGGAAGAAATATTACAAGACAACCAGGATCGGTAAGAGCATAGTTATTAAGCCAAGCTGGGAAACATTTGAACCTGAAGCCGGTGATATCGTCATACAGCTTGATCCGGGTATGGCCTTTGGAACAGGCTCTCATGAGACAACTGCAATGTGCACAGAGGCTCTCGAGAGGTATGTTAGCCCTGGGACAACTATTTTTGACGTAGGTTGTGGCAGCGGGATATTGTCAGTAGTTGCAGCAAAGCTTGGTGCAGAAAGAGTTCTTGGAATCGATCTGGATCCAATGTGCGTTAAGATCAGTAAAGAAAACTTTCAAATAAACCAAGTGGAGGACAAGGCGGAGGCTATCCACGGTAATCTGCTGGACATGGTGGATGAGAAAGCTGATATAATTGTAGCAAACATAATAGCTGAGATTGTCGCAGGACTTGTACCTCAACTAAAAAGCTTCCTGAAGGATGACGGGCTCATAATAGCATCTGGGATAATCGACGAAAAGCTTCATTTAGTCGAAGATGCCCTGGTCAAGTCAGGGTATTCCATACTGGATTCGAGGAGCCTCAACGGTTGGTGTGCTGTTGTTGCAAAGAGGTGATCTGAGTGCATAGATTTTTTATTTCCAAAGAAGAAATCATTGATGATAAAGCCATTGTAAAAGGACAGGACGCAAGACATATAAGAGATGTAATCAGGCTCAAAGAGGGTGAGATGATTCAACTGGTCACTGAAAGTCAGGTAATGCTTTGTATTCTTGATGAGGTATCCAGGGAGAAGGTATCCGCTCGAATAGTAGAAAAGATGGGCAAGCTCAATGAACCTCCTATTAAGCTGACCCTATTCCAGGGACTTCCAAAAGCAGCAAAGATGGAGACTATACTCCAAAAGTGCACTGAGGTTGGAGTAAGTTCATTTTATCCTGTTGCCACTGAAAGAAGTGTCGTTAAGATCAAGGAGGTTTCTAAGGAGTCGAAGAAGCTGGATAGATGGAGTACGATAATTGAGGAAGCATCTAAGCAGTCTATGAGGGATTCTATACCAAAATTAGGCAGAATTCTTAGTTTCAGCGAAATGCTAAGCTTTGTGAAAGACAAGAAGGTCCTTGTTCCCTATGAACTGGAGAGAACAAATACTCTCAGAGGTTTTATCGAGGACGCTAAGGGTAGTGAAGAAATCTGCATTATAATTGGTCCTGAAGGCGGCTTTGAGGAAGATGAGATAATGGAGTTGAAAAAAGCCGGTGCCCATACTGTAACCCTGGGAAGAAGGATACTTCGAACGGAAACTGCGGGCTTGGTTGTTGCGAGCATTTTACTTTATGAGCTTGGGGATTTAGGAGTGATTCAATGAAAAAAGTAGCATTTCATACACTTGGCTGTAAGGTCAATCATTATGAAACAGAAGCGATGGAAGAACTGTTCAACAAGAATGGGTATGAGATTGTTGAAGAGGATTCATTAGCAGATGTTTATGTTATAAATACGTGTACAGTTACAAACCTGTCTGACAGAAAATCAAGACAATTCATTAGAAAATCCAAAAAGCTTAACCCCGATTCAGTGGTTGCTGTGGTAGGTTGCTACTCACAGGTTTCTCCGGACGAGGTACAAGAAATTGAAGGTGTAGATGTTGTGATCGGAACGAGCGAACGTGATATGGTCGTGGAGCTATGCGAAAGGGCATCAACAAATAAAGAGAAAATCAACATCGTAAGACCTGTTAAGACATATAAATCATTTGAAAAGATACGTATTGAGGAGATCAAATCAAGAACAAGGGCTTTCCTGAAGATACAGGATGGCTGTAACCAATTTTGCAGCTATTGCATTATACCATATGCAAGAGGACCTATAAGAAGCAGAGAATATGAAGATATCGAAGAAGAGGCAATGAGGCTCGCTGAGGCTGGTTTCAAGGAGATCGTTCTTACGGGTATCCATGTTGCCTCCTATGGCAAAGACTTAAAGAAGGGATCCTTAAGCGACGTTATTTCAAAGATAAGCAGAATTGAAGGAATAGAGAGGATACGCTTAAGTTCTGTAGAGCCTGGATTGATCGATAAGGACTTTATGAAAAGCATAGTTGAAAGTGGAAAGGTATGTGACCATTTTCACCTGTCACTGCAAAGTGGCTCTGATTCAGTTCTCAAAAGAATGAATAGACGCTACGACACGCAAGAATTCAGGGAAAGGGCAGAACTGATAAGAAAATACATGCCTGATGCAGGCTTGACTACTGATATTATAGTTGGATTCCCTGGTGAAACTGAAGAGGAATTTTCAGAAACAATGAGTTTTGTGGAAGAAATTGGGTTCTCCAGGATACATGTTTTCAAGTATTCACCAAGAAAGGGGACGCCTGCAGCGATCATGAAGGATCAGGTGCAGGGCGATATAAAAAACAGGAGAAGCGAGCAGCTTATCGGTTTAGGTGCCAAGCTTGCTGCCAGATTCCACAGGGAATTCGATGGCAAAACAATGTCAGTGCTCTATGAGGATGGGAATAGCGGTAAAGGGTTTTATGAAGGCTATACAACTAATTACATCAGAGTAAAAACTCCTTCACAAACAGACCTGATTGGTGATATTATTAGAACAAGGACACTGATAGGTGATGATTTGACTATGGAGGGAACTCTTCTTTAAGGGGGTGTTAATATGGATTGCTTGTTTTGCAGCATAGCAAGTAAGGATATACCCAGTCAGTTGATATATGAGGATGAATTAGTAATGGCCTTCAGGGATATAAATCCCCAGGCCCCAGTGCATTTTCTTGTCGTTCCCAAGCTTCACATCCATTCACTTGACCAGGTAAATGAAGCTCATGATGGGCTGATAGCACATATCATGAGACTTATTCCGAGTCTTGCATCCGAACAGGGAATTGTGAACGGCTACAGAGTTGTAAACAACTGCGGAAGCGACGGAGGTCAGACTGTGGGACACATTCATTTCCATGTCCTGGGTGGAAGAGAAATGTTGTGGCCACCCGGTTAAAAACAGTTGAAAAGCGAAAGGATATATTGTATAATCATTGGGTATGCATCCAATAGCTAAGTCAGTATTGTTGCACTCTTGTAGTTGAGAGGGGAGGGAAGAAACGATGACGGAAATCAAAGTTGGTGAAAACGAATCTCTGGACAATGCCCTGAAAAGGTTTAAAAGATCCTGTGCAAGGTCAGGAGTTATTGGGGAAGTCAGGAAGCGTGAACACTATGAGAAACCCAGCGTAAGAAAGAAGAAAAAATCTGAGGCGGCAAGAAGAAAGAAGCATTCCAAGTTCTAATCGAGAAGGTGAACATATGTCACTCAAAGATAAACTAATGGAAGAATTCAAATCCTCCATGAGGAACAAAGATACTATAAGAAAAAATACTGTCACAATGGTGAGAGCTGCAATCAAACAGCGCGAGGTCGATGAGAGGATAGAGCTCGGTGACGAGGAAGTCCTTGAAATCATATCAAAGCAGCTGAAGGAGAAAAAGATGGCAATAGAGGAATTCCGAAAGGGAAACCGACAGGACCTTGTAGATCTTACTGAAGCAGAAATGAGCATACTATTAGAGTACCTGCCCAAGCAGCTTTCTGAGGAAGAGGTTGAACAAATAGTTCGAGAAACCATTGATGAAATTGGTGCTACCTCCCTAAAGGAAATTGGGACCATAATGAAAACTGTAATGCCAAAGGTAAAGGGTAGAGCCGATGGCAATATGATCAATCAAGCAGTTAGAAAAATATTGAACTAAAACCTGAGTAAATCTCAGGTTTTTTGCATTTATAGCTAAGATTTGGGTATCATAGGAAAGTAGTGCATATTGGAGGTGAACGTATTGAGAATCAGAAAAGTTGGGATTGTGTTGTTTTTGGCAATCGTGGCAATTCTCGCTGCGAGCCTGAACGTATCAGCCCAGGAAACACCCGGGAAGGTCTATGTAGTACCAATCAAGGGTGAAATCAACAGAGCCACTCACAACTTCGTTAGAGATGTAGTAGACGACCTGAACAGAGAGGGAGCTGAAGCAATAATATTTGAGATCGACACCTATGGTGGGCTGGTTGACGAGGCAATCAAGATAAAGGATGTCATTATTGATACAAACATCCCTACGATCTCCTATGTAAACAACAAGGCTGCATCTGCGGGAGTTCTTATTACCATAGCAAGCGAACATGTTGTTATGGCTGAGAACGCAGTGATTGGTTCAGCAGAAACTATACCGAACACTGAAAAAGTTTTGTCTATGTGGCGAGGAGTATTAAGAGACACAGCTCAATATCGTGGGAGAGATTCATTGGTTATTGAGGCTATGGCTGATAAGGATATTGAGATCCCGGGACTTGTAAGTGCAGATAAGCTGGTTAATCTTACAGCTCAGGAGGCTATTGAGTACGGGGTAGCTGATATCCTGACCAAGGATTACCGGGAAATGCTCGATCACTTCGGATACAATTCCTCAGACATTGAGGTTGTTGATGAAGGCCTCCAGGTAAAGCTCGCCAAGTATATCTCAAACCCGTATATCAGCACAATACTTCTTACTTTGGGATTTGTGGGATTAGTAATTGAGATTCTGACACCAGGGTTTGGATTGGGAGGCACCATTTCAATAATGGGCTTTGCACTTTATTTCGGGGGTAATATCCTTGCGGGGAACTCAAACTGGACTTCACTTATCCTATTTGTAGTAGGTCTCATCCTTCTTATTATTGAGGGATTAGTACCTGGATTTGGACTTCCGGGGATAGGCGGACTCATATTTGTTGTTGCGGGAACAGTTCTTGCGATGCAGGACTTGTCAACAGCGGTTCTATCCTTAAGCATTTCAATTATAATAACGGCATTGGTAGCGATAGTTATGGTTAAGATGGGATTCAAAAGTAAGCTATTAAACAAGATAATACTGAACAATCGTCTTGAGGGTAAAAAAGGCTACCTGAGTAATGAAGCTGAAGCAAATATGATCGGCAAAGAAGGTGTATCATTAACCGAGCTGCGCCCATCCGGCTTTGCGACGATCGAAGGAGAAAAGTATGATGTATTGTCTGAAGGAGGCTTTATCCCCAAAGGTACCCAGATCAAGGTAATAAGGGTAGAAGGGGCTAAAATATTTGTAAGGAGGGTATAGGATGGAACTTATTTTAACATTGGGAATTGCATTGGTAATAATTATTCTGGTTATGCTGTTCTTCACATTTGTACCTGTTGGCTTGTGGATCACAGCATTCTTTTCAGGGGTTAAGGTAAAAATCTCAACCTTGATAGGTATGAGACTAAGAAGAGTAGTGCCAAACAGGATAGTCAGCCCTATGATCAAGGCCACAAAAGCTGGTCTGGACATCAATATTGATGAACTTGAAGCTCATTACCTTGCAGGCGGTAATGTAAATACACTGGTTGATGCATTGATAGCAGCTCAAAGAGCTAACATCCCTTTGGTATTTGAAAGGGCAGCTGCAATCGATCTGGCTGGCAGAAACGTGCTTGAAGCAGTACAGGTGAGCGTAAATCCAAAGGTAATAGAAACTCCTCAAATAGCTGCTGTGGCAAAAGACGGAATAGAGGTAGTTGCTCGGGCGAGGGTCACAGTTAGGGCGAATATTGAAAGATTAGTTGGAGGAGCTGGGGAAGAGACTATCATAGCCAGAGTTGGAGAAGGTATAGTTACTACTGTTGGTAGCTCCGAAACTCATAAGATGGTTCTTGAGAATCCTGACAGCATATCAAAAACTGTACTCGGAAAAGGCTTAGATTCAGGTACGGCCTTTGAAATATTATCTATCGATATTGCTGACGTGGATGTAGGTAGAAATATCGGAGCTAAGCTGCAAATGGAGCAGGCAGAAGCCGATAAAAAGATTGCTCAGGCCAAGGCTGAGGAAAGAAGAGCAATGGCTGTGGCTAAGGAACAGGAAATGATCGCAGAGGTACAATCCATGAGAGCTAAGCTGGTTGAGGCTGAGGCTCAGGTTCCTTTAGCATTGGCAGAAGCCCTTAAAAAAGGTAATCTGGGAGTAATGGATTACTATAATATGAAAAATATACTTGCAGATACTGATATGAGAAATTCTATCTCAAAGATGACAGATGATGAGAAGAAGCAAATATAGGGAGTGATTAAATGGATAGCCCTATTAGCATTCTAATATTCTTAGTGCTTTTAAATCTTGTTATTGGAAATGCAAAAAATAAGAAGAAAGTTCAAAAAAAACGGCAACGAAACTTTAATCAGGACACAGACAGGGAAAAAAGCACAGGGAAACAAGGGCAGGATTTAAGAAAGTCCCTTGATGAATATAGAAAACAGATAGAAAAGGAATTTGGGGGTCAGCCGGGCAAGAAGACTCAACCACAACAGAACAGGCCTGCAGCTTCAACTGCATCCCAGTTAGGCGAACCTCAGAAGCAAAAAGCTCCTGAACCTCAAAAAAGGATGGAATCAGTCAGGGATGAGCCTGTACTTCAGACCGCTGTAGTAGACGAAGGACCTCAAACTGAGTATATTGACTCAAAGATGAAGTTAGAACCAAAAAAGGATATTTTAAAGGCTATAATTTACAATGAGATTTTGAACAAACCAAAATCAATGACAAGATAGAAGATTATTTACAACAAGAGGAGTTCTTAATAGGGCTCCTCTTAAGTTTACCATAGACACAAACTGTGGAAAATCACATGGTTATGTGGTATTATTTAGGTAGCAAAGCAAATTAATCCGGGAGGTAACCACTTGGTTCAAAACAAGGAAGAAAGATCTATTTTAATAAGAGATCACCAGGTAATGAAGGAATTGCTGGGGAATCTGGATGAGAATCTATCTTTTATTAAGGAAGGGCTCAACGTGGAGGTAAGGTTAAAGGATGATTCTCTTGACTTATTTGGGTACTCGGAAGAATTAAATCTGGCAGAAGGTCTTTTGAAAAATCTGGTGTATATAATAGAAAGACAAAGAAGGCTTGATCCCCAGGATCTCAAGTATCTAATGGAAATGGCAAAGGCTGGTGGAGACTTTGATATTAGAGAGCTGCTGAATGATGTCATTTGTATTGCAGCTTCTGGGAAAACTATAAAACCAAAGACCTTTGGACAGAAGAGATATGTGGATGCACTTAGAAAACATGACATCGTATTTGGTATAGGACCTGCCGGTACCGGGAAAACCTATCTGGCGATGGCCATGGCAGTACAGGCATTTAAAAATAGAGAGGTAAGCAGGATCATACTTACCAGACCGGCGGTTGAGGCTGGTGAAAACCTTGGATTTCTTCCAGGGGATCTTCAGGAGAAAGTTGATCCATATTTGCGTCCGATTTATGATGCTCTCTTTGATATACTTGGAGCTGATTCCTATCTAAGGCTATTTGAAAAAGGCCTTATCGAGGTAGCACCCCTTGCGTATATGAGAGGAAGAACACTTGATTCAGCCTATGTAATACTTGATGAAGCTCAAAATACAACCAACGAGCAGATGAAGATGTTTTTGACGAGGCTTGGATTTGGCTCAAAAGTTTGTGTTACAGGAGATATAACACAAATCGATCTTGGTAAGGGCAGACAGTCAGGATTAAAGACGGTAATGAAAATACTAAAGGACGTAAAGGGAATCGAATTTATAAATTTGACCAGCGCTGACATAGTAAGACATCCTTTGGTCCAGCGAATAATAAACGCCTATGAGGCCTATGAGTCAGTTGAGAATAACGGTTAAGAAACCTAAAATAGTTCAATGACTCAAGGGGGATAAATATGGAACTGTATATTGATAACAGACAGAATCAGATAGATATTGACGACAAGACAGAAGAATTACTAAAAAAAATAGCAGTGGTCTGTTTGGATATAGAGGACTATGGCCTCGACTGGGAGATAAGTGTATCTTTTGTCACCAATGATGAGATCCGGGAACTAAACAGGGAGTATAGAGGAAAAGATGAACCAACTGACGTTCTTAGCTTTCCATTTGAGGATGAGTTCAGGATTGGGGAAAAAATGCTGGGAGATATTGTTATCTCAACAGAAAAGGTCCTTCAGCAGGCCAAAGACCTCGGACACAGTCTGCAACGGGAAATATCCTATCTTGCCGTACACAGCATGTTCCACCTGATGGGATATGACCACCTGGATGCTGAAGAGAGAAAAGAAATGAGGTTAAAAGAGAAAAGAGCCATGAAAGAGCTGGGGATTTTCAAGGATCAGGAGGTTGAGCCATGAAGGTGAAGGAATTCATTGACAGCTTCAACTACGCAGTTTCCGGTATAATGGCAGCCATGAAAATGGAGAAAAGTCTCCGGGTCCACTACATAGCTGCTATTACTGTCATATTGCTAAGTACTTTTTTCAATTTGACCAGAGTTGAGTTTATGATCTTACTCCTGACAGTAGTCCTTGTTGTTGTTCTTGAAATGATAAACACAGCTCTGGAAAAGACGGTGGATATGATAACAAGGGACTACCATCCTCTAGCCAGAGTTATAAAGGACGTATCTGCTGGAGCAGTATTGATAGCATCCCTGAATGCTGTGGTGGTAGGATATCTAATATTCTTTGACAGACTCAATCCATTTAAAGAGCAGGTAATAACAAAGATACAAAATTCCCCTATCCACCTTACATTTGTGGCTGTGATCCTTGTCGTTCTCGCCACGATAGGCTTGAAAACCAAATTCCATACCGGAAAAGGCACTCACTTCCAGGGGGGAGTTGTCAGCGGGCATTCCGCTATATCGTTTTGCTTAGCCACGATCATATCCACACTCAGCGATAATCTGCTGATCATCACTATGGCATTCGGGTTGGCTCTTTTAGTAGCTGAAAGCAGAGTTGAAGGAAAGATACACAGTACCTTTGAAGTAATAACAGGAGGAATTCTGGGTACTTTAATAGGAATTTTAATATTTCAAATCATCGGTTAGGAGGACATTAAAATTTGAAGAGAACCAGCTATTTCGCTTTTATCCTGATATTGATAACCACATCACTGATAGCGTGTGCCAAAGCACCTGAGCCAACACAGGAACCAGAACCCGTTGCTGAGATACCAGTTGAGATACCTGAGCCTGAGCCTGAGCCGGAAATAGTAGTCCCGGAGGGGATACAATCTCCTTTAAGCGGAATTTATGGCCCCGAGGAAGTGGTCAATGGCAGGATCATGGCAATAGTATTTGACAACCATCCAGCAGCAAGATGGCAGGCGGGCTTGAAATATGCTGAGATAGTGTATGAGTATCCCGTTGAAGGAACCTTCACAAGGTATATGGGATTATTTTTATTAAATCATCCAGATGGTCAGATCGGACCTGTGAGAAGCGCCAGACCTTATCTGGTGACAAAAGCCTATGAGTTTGATGCGATATTTGTTCATGTAGGAGGCAGTGAAGCTGCAAAATCAGATGCAAGAAATCTTAAAGTAGCTGAGATTGACGGGCTAACCAGTTCACCCAGGGTTTTCTGGAGAGAAAGCAGCAAAAAAGCCCCAAACAATCTTTATACAAGCATGGATGAATTAAGAAAGGTACAAAAGGATAAAGGCTTCAGAGATAAAAGTGAAATCGAGGGCTTCATTTTCGTGGGTGAGGATGTCCCAATGACTGGTTCACCTGCCAATAATGTAGAAATCATCTATAACAAAAGCAACAATACCAGATTTGAGTATAACAATGAATCAGAGGCCTACCTCAGATTCAAGGATGGGAAGCCACATGTGGACGAATCGGACGGAAGCCAGCTTAAAGCGGACAATATAATCATTCAGAAAACAAATATTAAGGTGCTGGATAATGAGGGCAGATTAGGGATAGCGGTTGAAGGCGAAGGAAGCGGGTTATACATATCAAGAGGCCTGTCGCAGGAAATCACCTGGAGTAAGAAAAGCAGATCCGGCAAAACCTTCTATTTCGACAGCTCAGGGAACGAGATACAGTTGAAGCCTGGAATCACTTGGATCCAGATCATTGGTGGAAATTCTTCTGTAATAATTGAATGAGGTGAGAGATTTGGACAATAAAAAGCTTATAAGAAAAGCCTTGGAAGCTAAGAAAATGGCATATGTTCCCTACTCAGGCTTTCACGTAGGTGCTGCGGTAGAGATGGAGGATGGAACCGTATTTACTGGCTGCAATATAGAAATAGTTTCATATTCGCCAACCATATGCGCAGAGAGGACAGCAATTTTCAAGGCAGTTTCTGAAGGCCATAAAAAGATCAGGAAGGTTGCAGTTGTTGGAGATTCCCACCACACCTATCCCTGTGGAGTGTGCAGACAAGTAATACGGGAGTTCGGAAAGGATGCAAGGATCCTTATAGCAAACACAGAGGATGATTTTCTGGAGTACGGTCTGGATGAGCTTCTTCCACATAGCTTTGGCCCGGAGGAGCTTCTTCCTGATTCAGAGGAGGAAAATAATGTATAAATCAGGTTTTGTAACAGTCATTGGAAGACCCAATGTTGGCAAATCGACATTGCTCAATCAGGTAATTGGAGAGAAGATTTCAATTATCTCAGACAAACCTCAAACAACGAGAAATAAAATACAAATGGTTTATACCGGAGATGATTTTCAGATAGTGTTTCTGGACACTCCAGGCATTCAGATGCCAAAAAATATCCTTGGTGACTATATGCTCAAAATATCCAGAACTACACTTGAAGAGGTAGATATTGTGACCTTCATGGTTGACGATAGTCTTGAGACAGGTAAGCTGGACAACTATATTCTGGGGGAATTAAGAGCTATTTCCACACCGATTGTTTTATTGATCAACAAGATCGATAAACTTGCGAAGGAAGATATTGCAAAGCTTGTTGACAAATATGATTCCATGGGTCTTTTCAAGGAAATAATACCAGTTTCTGCCCTAAATAATGATAATCTTGACAGGTACATCCAAGTCCTTAAAAATATGCTTCCGGAGGGGCCGCAGTATTTTCCCGATGATATGATAACAGATCAGCCAGAACGCTTTATAATATCTGAAATAATCAGGGAAAAAGCGTTGATAAATCTTGAGGACGAGATACCCCATGGAATTTATGTGGAAATTGACAAGATAGTCGAGAGAGAGGATAAGGACATTCTCGATGTATTTGCAAACCTTTATTGTGAAAAGGAGTCCCATAAGGGCATGGTTATCGGCAAACAGGGAAAAATGCTGAAAATGATTGGGCAACAGGCCAGAGAAGACATAGAGCGGCTAATGGATACAAAAGTTAACCTGCAGATATGGGTAAAAGTAGAGAAAAACTGGCGAGAGAGAGCAAACAAGGTAAAATATTTTGGGTACAAGTAGGCGCATGTAAGGGATGAAAATATGGCAAAAACCTTTGGTATAGTGCTATCCTGGATCAAATATAAGGAGAGCAGTAAAATTGTAACATTATTCACTGAGGATCTTGGCAGGATCAGTATTATGGCTCAAGGTGCCCTTAAGCCCAAATCCCAAATTTTGGCGGCAACAGAGGTTTTCAGTAAAAGTCATTTTGAGCTAAAAAAAGGGAAAAACTTCTACTACATCGAATCTGCAGAGCTTGAAAGCTCAAACTTTACTATCCGCCAGGACATAGACAGGCTGACATACGGATTTTACATCCTTGAACTGGTTGAAAGATCAGTGCCTGAAGGGGAATCATCCTCGAAGATATTCAATATGCTGGACAAAGCTTTGTTCGATATGTCCAGTTCCATGAAGCCAATATTACAGACAGTAGCTTTTGAACTTAAAATGATCTCGATCCTCGGGTACAGGCCGCAGTTGTCTAAATGTCTTAAATGTGGGAGAACTGCATCTGAAATTTGGGATTTCAGTATAATAGAAGGAGGCGTATATTGCGACAGCTGCAGAAAAGGCTCAGGTGTGCTTATAGATCAGGCTTTATTTGAGGCAATGGGCAACATACTACTGTCAAAGTTTGATCAGCTGGATGAGCTGAACCTAAGCACTGAGGCTTTATTGAGGATACACAGTATCCTATATCAGTTCATTATATACAATCTCGATTTAAAGGAGTTAAAATCCCAAACAATGCTGCAAAGGGGACAAAAGCTATAAAAAGCACCGTCTTGACACAAACGCCATAATTTGTTAGATTAATGTTTATAAACTGAACAATTGCATTGACGCAGAGAGTAGCTGCAGAGTAAGGACAAAGAGAATCCGGAAGAGGTGGGAACCGGGTACCTTAGATGCAAGCAAAAGGCACTGCCGAGCAAGCTTACTGAGAGAATACCTTTCGGTATTAAGTAGGGTGGAACCGCGGAAGATACCTTTCGTCCCTATAGGGATGACAAGGTTTTTTTGTATTCAAAAATATTGAGGAGGGCTAAGATGTATTTTCAGGATTTAATGCTGAAATTGCTTAATTACTGGGGAGAAAAAGGTTGTATAATAGCAGAGCCATACGATGTGGAAAAAGGAGCAGGGACAATGAGCCCTCACACATTCCTTAGGGCACTTGGTCCGGAACCTTGGAAGGTGGTATATGTTGAGCCGTCAAGAAGACCTGCTGATGCCAGATATGGGGAAAATCCAAACAGAGTCTATCAGCACCACCAACTCCAGGTTATCCTCAAACCATCACCTGATGATATCCAGGATCTGTACCTGGACAGCCTGAGAGCTATAGGTATCGACCCCCTTAAACATGACATAAGATTTGTCGAAGATAATTGGGAAGCTCCTACTCTTGGCGCATGGGGACTTGGTTGGGAAGTATGGCTTGATGGGATGGAAATAACCCAATTCACCTATTTCCAGCAAGTCGGGGGGATCAATTGTGATTTGGAATCAGGAGAGATAACCTACGGACTTGAAAGAATAGCCATGTATCTGCAGGACGTTGACAATGTATTCGACATAAGATGGAACAAGGATTTTACCTATGGAGACATTTTTAAAAAGGCGGAATACGAGCATTCCGTATATAGCTTCGAGAAGGGTGATATTGAAGTTTTGAAGGGTTTGTTCAATACTTATGAGAATGAAGCCAGAAAGATTATAGAAGAAGGTCTGGTGCTGCCAGCATATGACTATGTACTAAAATGCTCCCATACCTTCAATGTTCTTGATGCAAGGGGCGCAATATCTGTATCAGAGAGGACATCCTACATTGGCAGGGTTAGAAATCTTGCAAGGAGTATTGCAAATCTCTACATTCAGCAAAGAGAAGAAATGGGTTTTCCATTGCTTAAGAAGGACGGTGAATTAAATGAATAGAAAGTATCTCCTGGAAATAGGAGTTGAGGAGCTTCCGGCAAGATTGATAAATGATTCCTGCAGTCAGCTTCATTTAAATATCGAAAAGCTATTGAAAAATGAAAGACTTTCATTTGAAAAAATCAACATCCTCTCTACACCACGAAGATTGACCTGCATCGTTGAAGGGCTCGGAGATGCTGGAGGAAGCGAGGAAATTGTTGTAAAAGGACCTGCCAGGAGGATAGCCTATGATGCATCCGGAGAACCTACCAAAGCTCTTCTTGGTTTTATCAAGGGGCAGGGGGTACTGATGGAGGATGTCTTCATTCAGGAATTTAATGGGGATGAGTATGTCTACGCAACCGTCCGAAAGGAAGGCAAGGCAGTTGAAAGGGTATTGAAAGAGAATATTGGTGAAGTGATCAGGGCAATCGGTTTTCCAAAGTCTATGAGGTGGGGCGGTAAGAACCTAAGGTTTGCAAGACCTATAAGGTGGCTGGTATCTATTCTTGATGATAATGTTCTGTCATTTGAGCTTGAGGGAATTATTGCTTCGAATATCACAAAAGGTCACAGATTCCTGGGTAGTCAGGAGATCGTTATAGATGCAATAGACTCTTACAAGAGCGTGATGGAGAAAAACTATGTGATCGTGGATCCTGCTGAGAGGAAGGATATGATACGTTATGGAGCAGAAAAATTAGCCAGAGAGAAGGGGGGATCCATCCAAAAGGATGAAGGTCTGCTTGACGAGGTTACAAATCTGGTGGAGTACCCCACTCCAATAATTGGTAGGATCAGGGATGAGTACTTGAAGCTTCCCTTTGATGTAGTAACTACTCCAATGAAGGAGCACCTGAGATATTTTCCAGTTCTTGACGGTAAGGGAAGACTTCTTCCTTACTTTATAACCGTCAGGAACGGTGATGGAAATCATGTGGAAACTGTCGTTAAGGGAAATGAAAAGGTTCTTGGTGCAAGGCTGGAGGATGCAAAATTCTTTTACAAGGAGGACATGAAGCTTCCGTTGGAAAATTATGTCGAGAAACTTAAGACACTGACATTCCAGGAAAAACTTGGGACAATGCACGATAAAACCTTAAGACTGCAAAAGCTCGTCAAGAAAATTTCGGATTATCTTGAGGTTGGAGAAGAAACAGAAAAGAATGTGTCAAGGGCAAGTCACTTGGCGAAAGCTGACCTGGTAACGAAAATGGTAACTGAGTTCACAGAACTTCAGGGGAAAATAGGCATGGAGTATGCGCAGGAGGCTGGAGAAAATGAAATCGTCAGCTTGGCTTTGTTCGAGCAATACCTGCCAAGATTCTCTGGTGATAAGCTGCCGTCCACAACTGCTGGCTCCATACTGTCAATGGCTGATAAACTGGACTCTATTTGCGGACTATTTGCCATTGGGATTCAACCGACAGGATCCCAGGATCCATTTGCGCTAAGAAGAAGTGCTTTGGGGATAATAAATATCATCATAGATAAGAAACTTAACATATCCCTGTTAGACCTGATCGACTTCTCTTTGTATATATATGTCGAAGAAACTGGACTTGCTTGCGACTACAATAAAGTAAGAGGTGAAATACTGGACTTCTTCATGGGTAGGGTAAGGAACCTGTTCCTTGATAATGGAATACCCTACGATGTGATCGATTCAGTTATTCATACAGGAACAGACAACATATATGACATGAGAATAAGGTGTGAAAAACTGGATTCATGGGCAAAGGGAAATGATGTTGCTGATATTCTCGCAGCATTTGGCAGGTTATCCTCTATGGCTGTTAAGACTGACAAAACAGAGGTCAAGAGAGACCTTCTCACAGAGGAAGAGATCCTTTTGTTTGATGCTTACAATGCTATCGAAGAAAAAGTTGACACTCATATCCAGAAAAAGGAATATGATAAAGCCCTTGTTGTCCTTGGGACACTTAGATATAGAATTGACGGATTCTTCGATAAGATAATGGTAATGGTCGACGACTTGGAGCTTAGAAACAACAGATTGGCACTTTTAAGAAAAATTTACGAAACGATGATGAGAGTTTGTGATTTGACCTACATCGTCGGAAGATAGAGGTGATCCCTATCCAACTTTCGAATCGGCAAGAGCAGATCATAGAAATTGTACGAAGAAAGCAACCAATTACGAGCAACGACATTGCTAATGAGCTAAAGCTTACGAGAGCGACCTTAAGGCCTGACCTTGCAATATTAACCATGACCGGCATACTGGATGCAAGACCAAAGGTTGGATATTTGCTTACTGGCAGGACCCCGGATGATTTTCTTTCAGATTCCATCAGCTCCATTCAGGTTAAAAACATAATGTCATTGCCGGTAGTTATTGATGAGGATAGAAGCATTTACGACGCTATAGTTTACATGTTCACTGAAGATGTTGGTTCCGTCTTCATTACCTCTGCAGAGAAGCTGACCGGTGTCGTATCGAGAAAGGATCTGATCAGGGCTTCCCTCGGGGGGTTGGATCTGCAATCGGCACCTGTGGGTATGATAATGACAAGGATGCCTAACCTGGTAACGACTGAGCCTGAAGATACAGCAATCAGTGCTGCAATAAAGCTTATTGAACATGAGATAGACAGTCTACCGGTAATCGAAAGGATTGATGTAGGGAAGAAAAATTACAGAGTCGTGGGCAGGCTTACCAAGACCAACATAACAAGATTGTTTGTCGAGCTTGGCACTAAGCTATAAGGGGGGAATACCATGAGCAAATTAACTCTATATGTTATGTCTGACTCCATTGGTGAAACTGGTGAGCTGATTGCAAGAGCAGCTGCAAAGCAGTTTATAACAGAAAATTATGAAATCAGAAAGTACCCATACATGAACGACGAGGAGCATATCAGACAGGTTTTGAGTGAGGCTGAGCCTGGCGAAAGCCTTGTTATTTATACAACGGTACTTGAACATATAAAAAATCTAATTGATACAATAGGCTATGAAAGAGATATTCCTACCATAGACGTTATGTCACCTCCTATCCTGGCTATTGAGAAGCTGCTTGGCTATGCCCCGAAGCGTGAGGCAGGTCTAATAAGGAGGATTGACGAAAACTATTTCAGAAAAGTTGAAGCTGTTGAATTTGCAGTAAAATATGACGATGGAAAGGATCCAAGGGGCATAGATAAAGCAGATATCTGCCTCATAGGAATTTCCAGAACCTCCAAGACCCCTTTGGGTATGTACCTTGCTCACAAGAACTTTAAGGTGGTTAACATTCCTCTTGTGCCTGAAGTCAATCCTCCGGAGGAGCTTTTCAAAAAAGACAGAAGACGGGTAATAGGCCTTGTTGCTGACCCAAAAAAGCTCATAGAAATTAGACAGGAGAGATTGAAAGCGCTGGGACTGAGAGACTCAGCCAACTATGCAAGCGTAGAGCGGATCCAAAAGGAACTGAAATACTCAATGGACATCATGGATCAGGTAGGCTGTGAGATAATCGACGTATCATCCAAAGCAATCGAAGAAACTGCTGCGCTGATAATTGATCATATGACCAAGCAATTTGGTGATAAAATGTTTTAGTGTTCCATTAGGGACACTAAATTTTTCTTGTGATTTCGAAAATAAAGAAGGATTTTTATCGTTCATGTCGAATATATATATAACGGTATATGGAGGTTGGGGCATGGATATTAGAACTGAAAGTGAGAAATATGAAGCAGAAAGATTGTTCCCATTTGCTGTGCTAAGCATGAATTCAAGGGGAAGACTTGCTTATGAAGAAAAATGCAGCATCAGGACAGAATTTCAAAGGGACAGAGACCGGATAATCCATTCAAAGGCATTCAGGCGTCTGAAGCACAAGACACAGGTATTTATTGCTCCGGAAGGAGATCACTTCAGAACGAGGCTTACGCATACCCTTGAAGTGGCGCAGCTTGCCAGGACTCTTGCACGTGCGTTGAGACTAAACGAAGATCTTGTGGAGGCTATTGCACTTGCTCACGATCTGGGTCACACTCCTTTCGGACATACTGGAGAGTCGATACTGAACAAACTTAATCCAAGAGGCTTCACGCATACAGATCAGAGCCTGAGAGTAGTAGATTTTCTCGAGAGCCACGAGAGAAGAAAAGGGTTGAATCTGACATATGAGGTCAGGGAAGGGATCGTGAATCACTCCGGTGAAAGAGTATCAGAAACTCTGGAGGGTCAGATAATCAAGTATGCAGACAGAATAGCCTACATCAATCACGATATTGATGATGCCATAAGGGCTGGTATCATAAGCGAAGAAGACCTCCCTGCCGACTGTGTTGAGATTCTGGGATACAGCCATGGAAATAGGATCAATACGATGATCTCGGATCTGATAGAAACAAACTACGGGAAGAATCAACTCCAAATGAGCCCTCTCATAGGCGAAATGACCAATAAGCTTAGGGACTTTATGTTTGAGGAAGTATATTTTAATAAAAACGCCAAATCGGAGGAGGGAAAGGCCGAACACGTTATAACCGTGCTCTTCAATTATTACAGGAATAACAGCAACAGACTACCCTCAGATCATCTCGCACTTTATAGAGATGATGACTATTCTCTGGAAGATATTATTTGTGATTATATTGCAGGAATGACCGACAGGTATATTGTTAATCTGTTCCAGGAGCTTTTTATTCCAAAGCCGTGGAAATGACATAACAATTATTTAACAGTTTTTAATAAAGCACTTTGAACTTTTCGTAATTTATATTATAATTGATTGGTGTGCTCAGGTGGTGATCAGATGGCTGATGGTAAAAATGATATGCTTGATAAAATTAAGGACAGACTCGATATAGTGGAGTTGATCGGTGAATACGTTCATCTGAAAAAATCCGGCTCAAACCATATAGGCTTATGTCCATTCCATAGTGAGAAAACCCCTTCTTTCACCGTTTCTGACTCCAAGCAAATGTTCCACTGCTTCGGGTGCGGAGCTGGGGGCGATGCAATCACCTTCGTTATGAGAAGAGAGAACCTTGATTTTGTTGAAGCGCTGAAATTTCTCGCTGAAAAATATAATATACCTTGGGAAGATTCCGGGAATCAGGAAAACTCTGAGCTCAGGCAGGTCTTTTATGAGATAAACAAGGAGGCTGCACGTTACTTTCATCAAAACCTGATGAAGCATAAGGAAGCGACAGCTTACCTTAATTCTCGGGGGATAGGCTATGAAACAGCAAGAAAATTTGGGCTTGGATTTGCCTCAGACAGCTGGGAGCAGCTGATGAATTTTCTTAGGGGAAAAGGCTTTTCCGAAGCAGACATAGAAAAAACAGGGTTGATCGGAATAAGAAAAAATGTGACCGGGTTTTATGACAAGTTTAGAAATCGGTTGATTTTTCCCATAGTAGATACAAGATCCAGGGTAATCGGATTTGGAGGCAGAGTGCTTGACAAAAGCCTTCCAAAGTATCTCAATTCTCCTGATACAGTAGTTTTTAACAAGGGGAACCACCTTTACGGACTGAACATAATAGATAAGAACAAGAATCGTAGCAGGATAATGCTGGTGGAAGGATATATGGACGTTATCTCGTTACATTCAAACGGTATAGACTACGCAGTTGCAAGCCTTGGAACTGCCTTGACGGAAACTCAGGCTAAGCTTCTGAAAAGGTATGGCGACGAGATATACATTTGCTATGATGGTGATCAGGCAGGCATAAGAGCCACAGTAAGAGCTATTGATGTAATGCAGAGACTGGATCTTGAGCCCAGGATCGTAATGCTCCCTGAAGGAATGGACCCTGACGATTTTATAAAGAACAACAGCCTGGCGGCATTTGAAAAAAAAGTTGCAGAATCGTTAAATCATATTGATTTCAAGGTATATATACTGAAAGGGAAGCACGACCTGAAAAGTCCTGAGGGGAAAATCCGCTTTACTCAGGAGGCTGCAAGGATGCTGAAGGAACTCAAGTCGCCCATACAACAGGATGTCTACATTGAGAAGCTTTCGTCAGAGCTTGCCATAGCCAAAGAAGCTATAGCAAGCGAAATGAAGGGGCCAAGACACATAAGAGAACATAAATCGACTGAGATAAGGCCTGTATCATCCGTGGTTCTCGAACCTGCCAGAAGAAAGGCTGAGGCTGACCTTATAAGTTTAATGGCATCCGGCAGAAATAATTATACCAGAATAACAGCCGATATCTCGATGGACGAGTTTGGAGACCCCGACTGCAGATTCTGCTATAAATTAATACAGGAAGGGTACTCTGCTGATGACGAATTGAACAAAGAAGTACTGTTAAAAGAGCTGGATTTTGATGATACCGGAAGTGAGAGACTTAAACAGTTATTGACCAGGACCACAGAATACACACCCTCAAATCTTGATAAAGTCATTGTCGATCTTATCAAAACAATAAGACTGGATAGATTGGAAGCAGAGAGAAAAGAGTTGAAGCAGGAGATAGAAACACTGGACAGCAGTGCAACTGATGGAGAAAGATTATCTGAGCTGCTGAGGATTTTGATTGAGATAGATAAAAAAATAAATCTCATTAGCTAAGTAGGGAGGAAACGAGTTTGGATGACATTTTGAAAGACCAAGAAAAAAATCTTACAAATAAACAACTTGCAGAAAAAAAGCTTTTGTCAAAAGGGAAAAAAAGTGGTTTATTGACCTATAAGGAGATAATTGCCACCCTTGAGGCAATCGATTTGGATCCTGAAGAGATCGATGAGATTTATCAGAAGATTGAAGATAGCGGTATTGATATAATGGGAGATAAGGAAGAGGAAGAATCCATCATCAATGATGACTCCGAGGACGACGAAATAGACAGCGCTATCGATATAGAGGTTGAAGAAGATGAAGAGGAAGAAATTAAGGAAGATCTCTCAGCTCCCAAAGGAATAAGCGTGGACGATCCGGTTAGGATGTACCTTAAAGAGATCGGTAAGATACCTTTGTTGTCGAGTGAAGAAGAGATAGATCTTGCTATGCGTATGGAGGAGGGCGATGAGCTCGCCAAGAAGAAGCTGGCTGAAGCCAATCTAAGACTGGTAGTCAGTATAGCAAAAAGGTATGTGGGCAGAGGTATGCTGTTTCTTGACCTTATCCAGGAAGGTAATCTGGGGTTGATGAAAGCAGTAGAGAAGTTCGAATACAGAAAGGGTTTTAAGTTCAGTACCTACGCAACCTGGTGGATAAGACAAGCCATAACAAGAGCAATCGCTGACCAGGCCAGGACCATCAGGATCCCGGTCCATATGGTTGAGACAATCAACAAGCTGGTAAGAGTGCAAAGGCAGTTGGTACAGGAGTTGGGGAGAGATCCGACACCTGAGGAAATTGGAAACGAGATGAGCCTTGATGTTGAAAGAGTAAGGGAAATAATGAAAATTGCACAGGAGCCTGTAAGCCTCGAGACTCCTATCGGAGAAGAAGAGGACAGCCATTTGGGAGACTTCATCCCTGATGAGGATGTATTGGCACCTGCAGAAGCTGCAACCTTTACAATGCTAAGGGAACAGCTTATTGATGTTCTTGACAGCCTGACACCCAGAGAGCAAAAGGTATTGAAGCTTAGATTTGGTCTTGACGACGGAAGAGCCAGAACTCTTGAAGAGGTAGGTAAGGAGTTTGAAGTCACAAGAGAGAGGATCAGACAGATTGAGGCTAAAGCGTTGAGAAAGCTTAGACATCCAAGCAGAAGCAAAAAATTAAAGGATTTTCTTGAATAGATAAGATTCGCTATGCGAATCTTATTTTTTAAAGGAGGATAAATTTTGAAGCTGGACAAAAGACTTCGCACAATCGCAAACCTTGTACCTAAAAACTCTATAGTTGCCGATATAGGCACTGACCACGGTTATGTACCCAAATATCTCATAGATAATGAAATCGCAAAACTTGTTATCGCAAGCGATGTAAGTGAGGGTTCATTAGCAAAAACAGCTGCCTATGTAGAAGAGGAGAATCTCGCCGACTATATCATACCGAGAATCGGATCTGGTTTGGAGCCCATTAAGCCCTTTGAGGTAGATACTGTAATAATAGCCGGAATGGGGGGGATCCTCATATCTGAGATATTAAGGGAAAGCAGGAAAAAAGCAGAAACCTATCTTCGGTTTATTCTCCAGCCAATGGTAGGAAGCGATGAGCTGAGAAGATATCTAATAGAAAACAAATTCAAGATAGTAGACGAGGACCTGGTGCGGGAGGATGGGAGATACTATGAGGTCATCGTAGCTGAAAATGGTCTTCAACGCTGCCCTGAGGATGTATACCTTGAAATAAGCCCTATTCTCATAGAAAAGGAGCATCAATTATGGAGAGAATTCGTAGAATGGAAGATATCTGTTCTTGAGGCTATAGTAAATGAGCTGGAGGGCCAGAACAGCGATAAAAGCCTTAAGAGATTGGATGAGCTAAGCATAAAGATTAATAAATTCAGGGAGGTGCTCCGGGGTTGAAAATTTCAGAGATTGTTGGAATTATGGAAGAATGGGCAGACCCATGCTTAATGGATTCCTGGGACAACGGCGGGCTTCAATATGGCTCAATGGAACAGGAGATAAATGGCATCCTTATATCCCTGGATGTCACTGAGGAAGTGCTTGAATATGCTATCAAATTTGGATCAAACCTCATCATATCACATCACCCTTTGATATTTAAAGGCATCAAGGACCTAAGCCTGTCAACACACCAGGGAAGGATGGCTTATAAAATCATTAAAAATGACCTTGGAATATATTGTGCCCACTCCAGCCTGGATCTTGCACCTGGTGGTGTAAACGATGTTTTGGCAGATGAATTTGGAATACTAAACAGCATCCCTCTAAGGGCCCATGAAAAAAGCTCCCACAATGGAATATTGGGTTATGGAAGAGTTGGCGATATTGAGCCCTTGACACTTGAGGAACTCGTTAGGCATGTAAAGGATAGACTTGGGGTTGAAGTTTTGAGCGTTTATGGAGAGACAAAGGGTCCAATAACCAGGTTGGCTGTATGTGGAGGCAGTGGAGCAGACTTTATAGAAGATGCTGCATCCTTTAGAGCCCAGGCCTACATAACTGGTGATATAAAGTATCACGATGCACAGCTGGCCAGGGAGCTTGGGATAGTACTAATCGATGCAACTCATTATCACACGGAAAAGCCAGTATTATATGCTGTTAAGAATAGGTTAAAGGACAAAATCCTCGAAGAAATGAACATGAAGATTTATGAAGGACCTACATTCGCCGTTAAACGCTATTAAAGTGAGGAGTGGAAAAATGTTCGACCTCAATATGCTTGTGAAACTTGATGAATATCTTAAGGGAGTGGAAGAGCTTGAGAAACGATACAAGTCCCTTGAGAGGGACCAATCCCTGGTAGAGCTTGATCAAAACATGATAAGGCTTCAGCAGGCCTTGGTCGATATAATCCAAAATGTCAAAGAAATCGAGTATGAAGCTGCTGAAGCTTCAAATAAGCTAAAGACTTGTACCATTCGGTTGGATCATATCAATAAAACCCTTTATGACGGTTCCATCAGGGATCTGAAGCAGATGGAATGCATGGAAAGAGAGTTGATTTCACTCAGGAGCCAGAAAGAAGAGCTTGAGTGGAAGGAACTTCAATGTCAGGAGTCTATCGATGAGCTGATAAAACAAAAATCAGACCTGGATGAGAAGCTTTCTGTCATTAAAGGAAAGTTTTCCACTCGAAGGGGTGAAGTGCGCCTTGAGGCATCGATTATTAAGAATGAGATACTAAGACTAAAAAAGGAAGCTGAGGAAATAACACAAAATGCAGATAAGGGTATATTAGCTATTTACTATGAGATCAGGGCAAAGAAAGGTTCCGGAACAGCTGTTATTATTAACAATATTTGCACTGGCTGCAATATGATGATCGCGACTACTATCATCGACAGGATAAAAATGGGAAAGAGTATATTTTACTGCGAGACGTGCGGCAGGATCCATGTGATCCCAAGGAATTAGTCATGCAATCTTTGTATTCAATATTGATGAAATATATGTTATAATAATCATAGAGTAAGTTGTGTGGTCGCATGTCTTCGACATGAGGAAAGTCCGTGCTCCGCAGAGCAGGATGCTGGATAACGTCCAGTGGGGGCAACCCTAAGGATAGTGCAACAGAAATAGACCGCCCGAAAGGGCAAGGATGGAAAGGCGAGGTAAGAGCTCACCAGCGTTTAGGTGACTAAACGGCTCTGTAAACCCCATCTGGAGCAAGACCAAAAGGGAGCAAAAAAAGGCGGTTGCTCGCTGCCGCTCCAAAGGTAGGTCGCATGAGCCTTTCGGCAACGACTGGCCTAGATAGATGACCATATAAACAGAACACGGCTTATAGACTTACTCCATCATGAAAACCCCGGGGGGATACCCGGGGGTTTTCTTTTTTAGTACGAAAATATTGATCAGTAAATGTTGAAAAATTTAACTTAGACTAAGTTTTAGGAACATGGCTGTAACCGTTTTGTCATTAATTCATTGATTAATGACTCCAAGTATAATATAATAACCACATGCAGGCTAATCAAAGAAGGGAGTGTTTTCATGCAGAGGAAAAAACACCTACATTTACATAAGCTGGCATTGCTGTGCTTATTGATGGTAGTAGGATTTAAGGATTCAGGAATTCTGGTCCAGGACTATACTGCATTGTTGAATAACGGCGCAGCGATTGAACTAAAAGAGCACGAGAAGGTTGAAGTCGCCAAGGAAAATGACGACTCATATATTGTATATAAGGAGGGTGAATACCTCCAGATCCCTAAAAACACTATGATAAGAACTACCAGAAAAAGCGACAAGTTCACTGTTTCTGAAGAGGTAGAGCTACTATCTGAACCACGTAAAGGCTCAAAAACAGTTAGGATGCTCGTGCCAGGTGAAGAGCTCATAATGGCATCATATGACCAGGATTACGGAAGGTTTATTGCTACCGCTGATTTTGGGATTGGTTATGTAAGAATGGATAAAATTATAAGCAACATGGTTGAGAACATTTCCTACGGTGTTTCCAATATTTCTGCCATAGTGAGAAATGATTCCTCAATGATCGTCCTTGTTAAAGGAGAGACAGTTGGGGTAGTGGACTATTCAGAAGGAAAGTACACTTTGGTCGATGAAGCTGGACAAAAATATAAGGTGGATAAAACTGCGGTAAGTCTATATAACAGTTTTGAGCAAATAACAAGAGCAGCAGACAGGACTTCCTCTAAGCAGCTAACCAGCTTGATAAAAGGAGCATATTCACTTATAGGCAAGCAATACGTTTATGCGACCTCAGGGCCAAACACCTTTGATTGTTCAGGTCTGACCTACTATCTTTATAAGACTCACCTTGGCATAGTATTGCCCAGAAGCTCCTACCTGCAGCCAGGCGGAGGAACAAAAGTAGAAAAATCCGAGCTCAGACCAGGTGATCTGGTATTTTTCAATACTACTGGCAGCAGGATTTCCCACGTCGGCCTATATATAGGAGATGGCAATATGATTCATGCTTCTTCAACTAAAGGTCAGGTAAGGATCGACACGATCAATTCGGGATGGTATTATTCAAGGTATGTTACTGCTGTAAGAGTAATTAATTAATTTGTCAAGGAAAAGGCACCCAAGAGGGTGCCCTTCATTTGTGGTCAGATAAATGCAAGGAGATGAATAAAGGAGGATTAAGAGCATGGCAAAGGTTTTAAAAGGAAAAGAAGTTGCGGACAAGATAAAGGCTGGGATGAAGCTTTCAATTGAAGAACTTAAAAAAGAAGGTAGGACTCCATTATTAGCAATCGTAAGATTGGGAAATAATGCGGGCGATGTCTCCTACGAAAAAAGTATAGTCAAGGCATGTGAAGCAGCAGGTATTAAGTCGAGAGTTATCGAACGTGAAACAACAATGACGACGGAAAAGCTGGAAGGACTTATGCAGGAGCTGAATGCTGATTCAGAAGTCTCCGGGATCCTATTATTCAGGCCGTTGCCAAAGCATATAGATGAGGAAAGGATCAGAACCTCAGTATCACCTGATAAGGACGTTGACTGCATGCATCCACTTAACCTTGAAAGGATATTCGAGGGCAGGATGGACGGGTTTTCACCATGTACACCGAAGGCTGCAGTAGAGATACTGGTACACAATCAGGTTCCTCTGGAGGGTAGAAATGTAGTGGTCGTAAACAGGTCAATGGTTGTAGGAAAGCCGCTTGTTATGATGCTCCTTGAAAAAAATGCTACAGTTACAATATGCCATTCAAGGACTAAGAATCTTAAGGAGCTGTGTTCCAAAGCTGACGTCGTTGTAACAGCCTTAGGTAAAGCCAAGTTCTTCACAGAGGATTTTTTCAACGATGATTCAATTGTTATAGACGTAGGAGTAAGTATGAGTGAGGATGGAAAGCTTAGTGGAGATGTGGATTACGATAGCGTTGCAGAAAAGGTATCGATGATCACACCGGTTCCGGGAGGAGTAGGAAGCGTAACAACCACGATACTATTGAATCAGGTCGTTCTCGCAGAACTAAAGAAGAAGTAAATAACTAATAATGAGCCTGGGCTTTTGCCCAGACTCATTATTTTAGTTGCCGTTATTTCCATTTCCATTTGGATTAGGGTCAGGAATATCGCCATTATTGTTATTAAACCATTGCTCCAGCCAATCAAGAACCGGATTTTCAATTACTGTGGTTTCATCGTGATCAGTGCACACCTCAGTTGGAAGCTGGTAAGCAAAATCACTTGGTATGATTCCCTTGTGGTCCTCTGGAACATAGGGAGGAGTTCGTTGTATGAATACCCTTGTTTCTACATTTTCGTCAGGGCAGAATTCATTTGCCAGTTTGCCATTTGTAATGTCTATCTGAGCTTCAACATGCATATCACAATATGCTTTAGGTACAGTTCCGCTTACAAACAACTCTGAATTGACCACTCCCCTTGGATCGTGGGAGCAAAGTTCCGTAGCCAAAAGACCTGACTGAGTACAAATGCTTGCAGACACCAAACCATCTGGTCTTTCAAATGATGTCTTTCCCTCAAGGCCTTCATGGATTGTTGTATTTATATGCTGCCAAAGCTGAGCTGCAGTACTGCTGCTTCTCGAAAGCGTGACCCTTGGAGAATCGTTTCCTATCCAGGTTCCTGACACATAGTAAGGAGTATAACCTACAAACCAGATATCAGCCTGATTTTGTGTCGTTCCGGTTTTTCCTGCAACTACCATATTGTTCATCCTTGCTCTTCCGGCAATTCCGTTTGCAACAGTTGTCCTCAGTATATCACCCATCAGATATGCAACCTGTGGTGACGAGGCCATTGTTTCCTTTGGAGTATTATCTATTAGTAAATTGCCATTCTTATCAAGTATCTTTGTAAAAGCTATGGGTTCAACATATATTCCTTTATTGGCTATTGCCCCGTAGGCTGCTGTAATTTCAAGCGGGGTCAAACCCCTTGTCATACCTCCAAGACCCAGTGAAGAAAGATTTTCATCATTTACCTGTCTGTTCTCAGTGCTGGTTACAAAGCTGTCTCTTTCCGGGTGTTCCACATCAATGATACCAATCTTCTTAAGATGCTCGACAGAAGCAGGGATACCTATTTTTTGCAGCATTTTTACCGAATTGACGTTTACTGATTGCTCGACAGACTTTCTAAGAGTATGAAGACCTCTATACGAATTATACCAGTTTTTTGGCCATAGCTCCCCGGCTCCGTTATAGAATGGAATATCATCTATTGCTGTTGCTGCAGTCTGACCATTATTAAGTGCAGGCCAGTAAACTGCTATTGGTTTTATAGCTGACCCAGGTTGTCTCTGGGAATCAGTTGCTCTGTTAAGAATTCTCGTTCCATCTACATCTCTGCCCCCAACTATTGCCTTGATATGACCTGTCCTGTAATCAAGTATTACAGTAGCTGATTGAGGTTGGACAACACCATCCTCATGAACATAAAAGTATCGATTGCTGATAATTAAATTTTCGCCATTTTGTGAATAGAATTCGGGGTTGTCCTTCAAATAGGTACTCTTTATTGTAATCGTTCCGTTTTCAACACTGAACTGTCCCTCTGGGATTACTATAGATCCTACGGAATGAGCAACGAGATTTTTTCTTTCATCAATCGTGAAAAAGTCCGTCACATCAAAGTGAGTAGGGTAAGGTGTTATTTTTGAGGTCTTAATAATTAGATCCCCATTTTCGAGCTTGTAGTCCTCAGGTGTCAGAATAAGATTATGGTCGTCAGTCATAAGATTCGCTTTTGAATAATAGACTATTGAACCCTTTTCATCAACAACATTTCCAGCCTTGTTAAGATTCCAGTCCACCAGAACTGGCCCCTTTAGATTTTCTGTATTGCCTACCAGCACCTGTACAAAATTCTCGTATATTTCCTCAAGCTGCTTTTGCATATTCATATCTATAGTAGCATATAGTGATAACCCACCTGTAAACAGCTCCGCCTCTGCCTGGGCTTTGGTATAGCCGAGCTTATCCATCATAGCCTCGATAGCCTGGGTTTTAACCAGATCTGCGAAGTAGGAGGTAATATCCTGAGGCTTTTTTTGCTCAGGCTTCAGGCTTGTTCTCATATCCTGAGCCAAGGCTTGGTCGTATTGCTGCTGGGTAATCTTTCCCAATGCCAGCATTTGGCTCAATACAAGCTTTTGTCTTGCTTCAGAATTCTCATTGTAAACGGCAATAAATTTCTCACCAAGAACTTCTATTTGTCCAACCTCAAAATGCTTAGACGGGTCAAAATCCTCAGGCTTCACCCTGTAATAAGGCTGAAATTGGGTTGTGCTTTTTACTATACCTGCAAGCATTGCCGATTCTGCTATAGTAAGATCCTTGACATCCTTCGAGAAATATGTCCTCGATGCCTCTTGAACTCCGTATGCATTCTGACCAAAGTAATTCCTGTTAAGATATGCCTCAAGTATCTGGTCCTTGGATAGAATAGTCTCCATTTTTAAAGCAAGGTAAGCCTCAGTAATCTTTCTCGTAAGCTTAACTTCGTTTGTCAGGTACACATTTTTTACCAGCTGTTGTGTTATCGTGCTGGCTCCACGCATGCCTCCCGATCTGAAATTATCAAGTAGGGCACCGGCTATCCCCTCGATGTCCACCCCGGGATGGGACTCAAATCTTTCATCCTCGATAGCGATAAAGGCATCCAAAAGATGCTCCGGCATCTCCTTTATGCTAACTACGGTCCTAAGTTCTTCAGCAAGGATCTTTTCTATTAAATTTCCGTTCATGTCGTATATACTTGAAGTCTGGTCAAGGTTCGACATTATTGTAGTGGGATCTATCTCCGGAGCATCCTCCATTATTGCCAGAACAGCAGTTCCAATCGCACCTCCGGCCATTATACCGGCCATCAGGATCAAAATTATAAGTATTTTAACGAACTTGCCGACTGTGAATCTTATTTTGGTTCTTTTCTTTCTATTTTCAGTAGTCATAACCATCCTCCTTGAATTGACGACTATAGAAGTCCAGAATATTATACCACAATCGACTTTTATTGTTAATATCGAGCAGATTACAATACAGTGACAACCTGAAAGCCTTTAATTATATGGAAAGAACCGCTGAAAAATGCTATACTATTACCTATAAGATTGAGGTGCATGATATGGAGAATAAGAATGAGAAGGTATTGATAGCCGGAGTAGAGCTGCATGACGACCAAATCGACATCGAGGATTCCATGGATGAACTGGCTGAGCTTGTAGAGGCAGCTGGAGGCACTGTTGTTGCAAGGATAATCCAAAGAAAGGATCGGCTCAATGCAGCCTATTTCATTGGCAAGGGCAAAGCAGAGGAAATCAGGGAGCACTGTGAGCAGCTTGAGGTAGATACTGTTGTCTTCAACGATGAGTTGTCAGGAGCACAATTGAGAAATCTTGAGGAAATTATAGACAGAAAGATAATCGACAGGACGAATCTGATACTTGATATTTTTGCCCTCAGAGCTTCCTCCAAGGAGGGAAAACTGCAGGTCAAGCTGGCACAACTCAAATACAGATTGCCCAGACTAATTGGGTTCAGGGATTATCTTTCGAGGGAAGGTGCCGGAATAGGAACAAGAGGCCCGGGAGAACAAAAACTTGAAACTGACAGACGGCATATTCTGCGGGAGATCCATAGTATTGAAAAGCAGTTGAAAGAGGCTGAAGGTGTTAGAGAAGTTAAGCGAAGAAAAAGACTTTCTTCACAGCTTCCGATGATAGCTCTTGTGGGTTACACGAATGCTGGTAAATCAACACTTATTAATGCGCTTATGGATCACGATGAAGCTGAGGAAAACAGTAAGCACGTATATGTTGAGGACATGTTGTTCGCCACTCTTGATACATCCCACAGATTGGGAAAGCTTCCAAATGGTCAAAGTTTCCTGCTGGGAGATACAGTAGGCTTTGTATCCAAGCTACCGACTAAGCTGATAGAAGCCTTCAAGGGTACACTTGAGGAGGTAAAGCATGCCGATCTCCTGATACACGTGGTAGATGCCTCCAATAAAAATCTTGATATCCAGATAAAAACCACTCTTAAGCTTCTAAAGGAGCTTGAAGTGATGGATAAACCTCTCTTGACCGTGTTTAATAAAATGGACAAAGCAGAATCACCTGAGAAAGGGCACGACTTAAGGGATATTGGGGAGAGCATGGATATTTCAGCGAAGCTGGGGACAAATCTTGAACTGCTTCGAATTAAAATCCAGGAGATGCTCCCTCAGATATATAGAGATGCCACACTTCTCATACCCTACTCTAATCAAAGCCTCGTAAGTTATTTTATGAAGGAGTATGAAGTCGAGAAGTTGGAGTATTTGGAGGAAGGTACAAGAATTAAGCTGGTGATAGACCAAATTGATTTCGACAGATACAAGGAATATATAATATAACGGAGGTTGATCAAATGCTAATAAGAAATTGTGCAGGCGGTGTCGTATTCAAGGATGATAAGGTTCTGATTCTTAAAAATGACAAGGACGAGTGGGTCCTGCCAAAGGGCAAGATAAGAGGTGATCAGTTACCACCTGAAACAGCTCTTCACAGAGTCCGATTTGAAGCGGGCATAGATGCTGAAATTGTTTCTACTGCAGGCGAAACAGCATACGAATTTTTTTCAATAACGAGAAATACCCCTGTTTGCAATAAAATTACCTGGTATATAATGGAGTCTGAAAACCTTGCAGCCGAGCCAAATACAGAAGAGGGCTTTTCTGAGGGTGGATTTTTTGATATAACAGAGGCTATGGATAAAATAACCTATAGTCAGGACAAATCCCTGGTATCACTTTCATACAAGCGTTACAACGAGTTCCGGGATTACAGGGGAAAGTTAGGCGAAAGGTAAGCATTATGGACATTGGCTATAAAACGGTAGCAGGCTTTGGATCTGATGAATTTATAATCAATAAATCCAGATTCATCGGTCACTGCACGGCAGTCGAGGATGAAGAACAGGCAATATCATTTATTCAGTCAGTAAAAGAAGAGCATCGAAATGCCACTCATAATGTTTATGCTTATATAACTGGAGTAGGTGGAAATCTCCAGCGCTTCAGTGATGATGGAGAGCCCTCGGGGACTGCCGGGATCCCGATACTGGAGGTCATAAAGAAGGAAAACCTTAAGCATGTTGCCGTCGTTGTCACAAGGTATTTTGGCGGAATAAAGCTCGGAGGCGGAGGGTTGGTCAGAGCGTATACCAAGGGAGCCAAGATAGCGCTTGATAGTGCAGTAATAGTTGAAATGATGCCATTTGAAATACTTAAGGTTCAAATAGGCTACACAGCCTTTGGAAAACTGGAAAACTATCTCAGAGATAGTGGAATCGAGCCTGACGAAATAATCTTTGAGGATAACGTTAAGCTGATAATCTCTATCCCAAATAAAGACATCGAGAGGTTTATGGCAGATATGAATGAGATGACCAGCGGTTCAGCACTAATAGAGAGTGCGGGAGGAATTTACCTGCCGATAAAAGATGGAGTGAGATACATGCCGGGCAGGGGTATATAATAGGCGAGGTGATATTATGTCAAGTAATGAATTGAAGGAAAAAATGATGAGTCTTAAAAATTGGGCAGTCGTCGGCGTTTCCGGAAACAAAGACAAATTTGGCTACAAGATATGGAAAACATTAAAAGAACATGGCTATACTACCTATGGTATCAGCCCAAATTACGATGAGCTTGAGGGAGACAGAATATATAAATCACTGTCAGAGCTGCCTGAGAAGGTTGATATCATAGACATGGTCGTTCCTCCGAGATTAAGCATCACGATACTTGAGGAAGCAAAGGAAAATGGGATAGAGTATATTTTCTTCCAACCGGGAACATACAACGATGAAGTCGTAGCAAAGGCAGAGGAGCTTGGTCTTAAATTCCTTACTGATGACTGTGTATATGCTACCCTTAAAAAGGGAGCACACTAAGAAAAACACACATTTATGACAGGGGGGCCACCTAATGAAGGAAACGGGCAAAACTATTGAAAGCATTGTGGAATGGTTAAGAGAACAAGTGTCTAATGCTGGAGCAAAAGGGGTAGTATTCGGGCTTAGTGGCGGAATTGATTCTGCTGTTGTTGCTGCTTTGGCAAAGAAAGCATTTCCAGGTGAGAGTCTTGGGGTCATCATGCCTATAAACAGCAATCCTCAGGATGAGAAGGACGCTATCCTGGTAGCATCAGTCTTCGAGCTTGATACTGCAACAGTAGATCTTACTCCTGTTTACCATTCCTTTCTGAAGGCACTGCCATTTGAAGGCGAGGGCGTACTTGCCAGGGCTAATCTCAAGCCCAGACTTAGGATGATGACACTGTATTATTTTGCACAGGAGATGGGATATCTGGTTTGCGGGACAAGCAATAAATCAGAGCTTGAAGTAGGATATTTCACAAAGTATGGCGATAGTGGGGTCGATCTGTTACCGATCGCTGACTTTGTAAAGAGCGAGGTAAGGGATCTTGCCAGAGCTTTGGGTGTACCTTCTGAAGTAATATTAAAGGCACCAAGTGCAGGATTGTGGGAAAATCAGACCGACGAAAAAGAAATGGGCTTTTCCTATGATATTCTTGACAATTACATTCTCACCGGAGAGGGACCAGAGGATATAGTCGAGAAAATTCAAAGGATGAACAGAAACAGCGCACATAAGAGAGTCTACCCACCAAGATTTGAAAATAATTAGTGAAATAGTTTCCCTCTTATGCTAAAATATTTAAGTTAAATCAAAGGAGAGGTGAAATTATGTCAGGACATTCCAAATGGAGTACCATTAAGCATAAAAAGGGCAAGGAAGATGCCAGAAGAGGCAAGATATTCACTAAGTTAGCCCGGTATATTATGGTTGCCGCAAAGGATGGTGGAGGAGACCCTGATTATAATCCTTCCCTTAAAGCGGCTATCGATAAGGCAAAGGCTGAAAATATGCCTAATGACAACATAGAACGAGCCATTAAAAAGGGGACAGGCGAGATGGGCTCCGAGTCCTTCGAGGAGATAATATATGAAGGCTACGGTCCTTCAGGAGTTGCTGTGATCGTAAACTGCTTAACTGATAATAGAAACAGAACTGCATCCGACGTAAGGCATGCCTTCGATAAATTCGGTGGGAACCTGGGACAAAGCGGATCTGTTGCATTCATGTTTGATAGGAAAGGGCTTATTGCAATTGAAAAAACTGATGAGATAGACGAAGATGAGCTGACGCTGCTGGCAATAGAGCTGGGAGCAGAGGACTTCACCTCAGAGGAGGATGGATTTGAGATAATCACAAGTCCCGCCAGCTTCAACGCAGTAAGAAATGGGCTCGAGGATGCTGGCTACAAGTTTGCCGCTGCTGAGCTTACCTTCATACCCCAGACTTATACCACTTTGGAAGCAGAGGAAGATGTTAAAAACATGGAAAAATTGATAGACATGCTTGAGGACAATGACGACGTGCAGGAAGTATATCATAACTGGGATATTTAGCACGCTTGGGATAGAATTTGATCTATCCCTGTTTTCTTGACCGGGAGGAGGGCATGAATGATAAGAAAATTCTTGGTGATCATACTTGTATTATCAATATCTCTGCTGGCCTTAGTGCTTGCCATAGAGGAAAATGCTTATGATCTTGAGTATTACACTGAATCATTTGAAAATAACGCAGTATATGATACAACCGGGAAGACTGAGGAAGAACTGGAGCTTGTATCAAAGGACATAATTGATTATCTCAAGGGGAAGGATGACTCCTTACTGGATACTCATTTTAATCAGAAAGAGATACAGCATATGGAGGATGTTCTCTCACTTTTTGATCTTGCCAGACTTGTCAAATTTGTTTCCTTAATATCCGCACTTGCAGTTGCGGCTTATTTCATAATAAAGCTTGAGACTAAATTTGCAGGCAAATGGCTGGGATTGGGGTTATTTCTGAATTACTTATTGGTTTTAATTGTTGCCATTCTTGCAAGAACAGATTTTACAAAATACTTCATTTACTTTCACGAAATATTTTTCGACAATGATCTATGGATATTGGATCCCCGGACAGATCTGTTGATACAGATGCTTCCTGAGCCGTTTTTTATAAACATAGCCATAAAAATCGGTATAAGTTTTATCAAATATGTGGTTATTGGTCAGCTAATCGGATACATATTGTTCCGAAAGGGGACCTATGGAATTGGTAGATTCAAGTGGCAGCGTATGTAGTTGACATTTGGGTATAAATAAGCTGGTTGAAACAATCAGCCTATAGAAAAAATTAACCGTTAGACAGAGTAGGTAAAGAGCGTTAAGTGCCACGGGATGGGAAGTTGCCTTTGGACGAAAGATGACTCTGCGATTCTTTACCGCATCCGCTGACAATTAAAGAACCTTTCTTTAGTTGGCAGTACTGTCGACAAAGAAAGGAGAAAAAAATGCAAAGAGAAGGTGGCAAAATCAACTTAAGAACAATGGTAAAAGCAGGATTTCTTGTTGCTATTTCCATTGTAATGACCAGGTTCGCCTATATAATGGTGCCTCTGGCTGGAGTGTCGGCATTACGTATCAGCTTTGGAGATGTACCTCTTATGATGTCTGGATTCATGTTTGGGCCCTTGGTGGGAGGACTTACAGGGCTTGCGGCAGATATCATAGGGTTTTTGATCAATCCCCAGGGACCATATCACCCTGGCTTTACTCTTAGCTCCATATTATGGGGAGTAATACCGGGAATTTTCATGCTTATGTATGGAAATAACGGAAGCTATGAATCAAGGTTCTCATTCAAAAAGATCCTTTTGGCAGTTGCTGTAACTGCGGTTGTAATATCACTTGGTCTGAACACCTATTGGCTTTCAAATTTATACGGGAAGGGCTTTTTTATACTTCTCCCCACCAGGGTAATTGCAGCTCTTATTAGCATACCACTTCATTCGATAATAATACGATACCTTTTGAAATATCTTAAAAATTATGCCTCCGTCAGCTGACGGAGGCTGCTTTTCAGAGAAATTGACCAACTATTGACAATGTCTTTGTATTAAGCACAAAAAACAGTTATAATTATACTATATTCAGAATTACGAGGAGGTTTACTATGAAAACTAAGTTGCCGATCGCATTATCAAACAAGCATATCCACGTCAGCCAAAAAGACCTTGAGATACTTTTCGGCGAAGGCTATGAGTTAACTAAGATGAAGGATCTGTCACAACCAGGCCAATATGCATGTAATGAGAAGGTAGATGTAGTTGGACCTAAGGGGACACTTAAGGGTGTAAGGATTCTTGGACCGGTAAGACCAGATACTCAAATCGAGGTATCCATTGCAGATGCATTCGCTTTAGGAGTACAGCCAATTGTCAGAAACTCAGGTGAGTTGAATGAGACACCAGGCGTAAAGGTAATAGGACCCAATGGGGAGGTAGAGCTGGAAAAAGGAGTAATAGTTGCGGCCAGACACATCCATATGCATACCCTGGATGGAGAAGAGTATGGCGTGAAGGACAAAGATATTGTAAGCATAAAGGTACCTGGGCCAAGAGGGTTGATATTTGACAATGTACTTGTAAGGGTACATCCAACTTATGCTCTCGAAATGCACGTTGATCTCGAGGAAGGAAATGCTTCCGGAGTAAGAAACGGAGATCTTGTTGAATTAATTAAATAGGAGTGATCCAAATGATGGATATATCCAAAGCTATCGACCACACCCTCCTTAAACCTGATGCTGGCAAAGCAGGCATAAGAAAGCTGTGTAATGAAGCTGTTCAATACGGCTTCAAGGCGGTGTGTGTAAATCCCTCACATGTAGTGCTATGTAAGGAGCTTTTAAAGGGAACAGATGTAAAGGTTGCCACTGTGGTTGGGTTTCCCTTGGGAGCTAATACAACAGAAACAAAGGTTTTCGAAACTAAGGACTCGGTCCTTAAAGGTGCAGATGAGATCGACATGGTGATCAATATTGGCGCTTTGAAGGAAGGAGACTATAAGCTTGTCGAGGATGATATCAAAGCAGTTGTCGATGCATGCCGGGGACAGGCAATAGTAAAGGTCATAATTGAAACCTGTCTATTGACGGATGAGGAGAAGAGGAAGGCATGCGAGCTTTCAAAGTCTGCAGGGGCTCATTTTGTTAAGACTTCTACAGGATTTAGCACTGGCGGAGCTACTGTTGAGGATGTTGCGCTAATGAAGTCCGTGGTGGGCGACAACCTTGAGGTAAAGGCTTCAGGCGGAGTGAGGGACAGGGAAACGGCAATAAAGATGATAGAAGCTGGGGCAACCAGAATAGGAACAAGTTCGGGTATAAAAATAATCGAGGGCTGATAAGCCCTCTTTTTGATTTGAGACGCCCTCAATTTGGGTATACAACACCTGTACGCATTCTAAATGAATGCTGGAAGGAGTGGTAAAATGGAGCTTAAATCAAATCGAATAGCCTTAAGCAATGGGATATTCCTTAATATTGTAGAAACCGATAAATTCAAATCGAATCTTTTGACAGTGAACCTTATAAGGCCGCTGGAAAAAGATGAAGTAACATTGAATGCATTACTGCCCATGGTACTTGAAAGAGGATCAAGAAGCTTTCCAACAAAACTCCTGTTGGAAAGGAAACTTGAGGAATTGTATGGCGCAAGCCTTGACCTGGGATCCTCAAAAAGAGGAGAGAGACAGATTGTTAAGGCATCTATAGAATGGGCTGATCCAAAATTTACAGGAGATAAAAAATCAGACAAAGAAGCAGTCAATCTTTTAAAAGGTGTGTTATTTGATCCGGTAATTGTCAATGGAAGCTTTGATGACAACTACATTTCCCAGGAGAAGAGAATACTTATCTCAAGAATAAGAAGCAGGATCAATGACAAGAGAAATTATGCCATAAGCCGCTGTATTGAGGAGATGTGCAAGGGAGAGAAGTTTGGCATATACAGCCTTGGATACGAGGAGGATGTAGAAGCCATAGATGGCAGAAAGCTATATGAACATTATCGAAGCATCCTGATGACTAGTCCTATAGAAATTTTCTTTGTGGGGAATCCCGATGGACTGGAGCTTGAACAGTTGTTACCCACAGAGCTTCATAATAGACGGGAAATCCTTTTTATCCCTAGAGAAATCATACCGGAGAATTACATGTCTAAACGTCAGGTCGAGGAGAAGTTGTCCGTTTCACAAGGAAAGCTGGTATTAGGCTTCAGATCTTCTATACCGTATGAGCACGAGCTTTATAACGGATTGCTCGTAGGAAATGAGCTTTTGGGAGGTGGACCCAACTCCCATATGTTTAAGACTGTAAGGGAGGAAAAAAGCCTTGCATACTATGCTTCCTCCAGACTTATAAAGCACAAGTCCATAATACTGGCCGATGCCGGCATTCAGTTTTCAAACTACAAGCAAGTTCTCGATTTGATACTCGATCAGGTTTCCAGGTTAAAATCTGGAGATTTCTCAGATGAGGACCTTCAGATAGCAAAAAAATCATTAGAGAACTCAGGCAGGTCAATTGTAGACAGCAACCAAATGATATCAGAATTTTTCCTTGGAAAGGTGATCTCAAAGGATGAAAGAAACCTCGAGGATATGCTGGGTGATTTAGAAAAAACCGACAGAGATAAGGTAATCAGTGCTATGGATACTGTAACTCTCGACACGATATATTTTCTTAATGGGAAGGAGGGAGAGACTGATGAAGAGAATCTGGAACAATATTCTTGATGAAGGCTTGATCCATCTCCAGCTGGAAAATGGCATCAATTTGTACTACTACCCCAAAAAAGGCTTTACTAAGAAGTATGCAATTTTCTCAACCAGCTTTGGCTCTAATCATACCAGCTTTACCGAGAAACCTAATGGAAAGATAATCAAGCTTCCGAATGGGACTGCACATTTCCTGGAGCATAAGCTCTTTGAGGATCCGGATAGGAATATATTTGAAAGGTTTGCAAAATATGGTGCTAACGTCAATGCCTACACCAACTTCGACCAGACCTCCTACCTATTCAGTACCTCTGATAATTTTTATGACAGCCTGTCCCTGCTGGTTGAATTTGTCCAAAACCCATACCTGACCGATGAGAACATCGAGAAGGAGAAGGGGATAATTGGTCAGGAAATTCAGATGTACAGGGATAACCCCAGGTGGAGAGTATACTTCAATTGCTTGAGTGCCATGTACCATAACCATCCCGTTAAGGATGATATAGCAGGAACTATTGACAGTATCAGGGAAATATACAAAGAGGACCTTCTCCTTGCTTATAACAGGTTCTATCATCCATCGAATATGGTACTTTTTGTAGTGGGTGATCTGGAGCTGGATAGAATTGCTGAGGCGGTCAATAAGGCATCCAGACGTTTCCCTGCAGATGCAGGAACACCTGTCAAGTACTATCCTGAGGAGCCTGCGGTTGTGCGTCAGAATTTCATTGAAGATTACATGTCAACGTCAAAACCTCTATTTTATATTGGCTTCAAAGATACAGATCCAGGAAAGACTGGGAAGGCCTCAGTTAAAAAAGACATAGTGACCAACATGCTTCTGGATATTTTGTTATCTGAGAGCTCGGAGTTTTATCAGGATATTTACTCACAAGGTCTTATAGACTCAAGCTTTGGAGCTTATTATTCAGGAAAATCGGATTACGGCCAGTCTATGATCGTAGGCCAAAGTGATGACCCTAAAAGGGTATACCAGCTGGTAGTTGAACTTATGAGCAATAAAACGTCCCCGCTAAATGAAGATGCTTTTCTACGTGCGAAGAAAAAGGAAATGGGAAGATTCCTCATGGGTCTTAATTCTGTTGAGTTTATAGCAAACAATTTGACTGACCTTTATTTTCAGGGATTCTACCTCATGGATTATCTCGATCTTCTCTCCGAAACCACCTTTGAGGATCTTTTGGAAAGATTTGAGAGACATTTTTCCAGTGGAGAAAGCGTTCTGTCTGTAATATGGCCAGAAGGTATGGTAAAATAAGAGCAGCAAATTGAAAGGTGGTCATAATGTGTTGGCAGTTGCATTCAGTATTTTTGGATTAGAGATCAGATGGTATGGTTTATTGATAGCATCAGCTGTACTGATAGGAACAGTACTCGCCTTGAAGGAGGCAAAGAGAAAGGGAGTAAAGGAAGAGACACTCATTGACATGCTTCTTTTCGCAGTACCTGCAGCGATAATAGGTGCAAGAGCCTACTACGTCATCTTCATGTGGGACTATTACAGCAAAAATCCATCTCAGATCTTGAATATAAGAGGTGGAGGCCTTGCGATCCACGGAGTTATAATCGCAGGAACACTTGTCGCCATTATATTTGCAAAAGTAAGGAAGGAGAGCTTCTGGAAACTTGCCGATATTGTAGCGCCAAGCTTGATATTAGGACAGGCAATAGGAAGATGGGGCAATTTTGCAAATCAGGAGGCCCATGGGGGACCAACAGATCTTCCCTGGGGTATAATGATAGATGGTGTAAAGGTGCATCCGACTTTTCTTTACGAGTCGATATGGAACCTTCTCGTATTCGGATTTTTGCTATGGTATAGAAGGAAGAAGGCAACTGTTGAGGGAGAAATATACCTCCTTTATCTGATTCTTTATTCAGTAGGCAGGTTCTTTATTGAAGGACTAAGGACAGACAGCCTTATGCTTGGACCCTTTAGAGTAGCTCAACTAATCAGCCTTGCAATAATAATGTCAGGTGGAGCTTATCTCATCTGGAAAAAGAAAAGAATCAAAGCAGAATAAGGCCAAAGCCCCGGTGATCCGGGGTTTTTTTATGCTCTGACTTATGATGGGACTAAAGTCCCAAATCAATACTTTACTCCATTGAAATGGTGGTATTTAGATGAGGTATGGGGTAAAATGGAATCAAAGTGGTGAAAAGTGGAGTGAAGTGGTAGATTTAGACCTCGGGTGGAGAGTGATCCCTCATGTTTATAGGTGAATATCAACATACCATAGATGAAAAGGGGAGGCTTATCCTGCCCTCAAAATTCAGGGATCCCCTTGGATACGAGTTTGTTATGACCAAAGGTCTCGACAACTGCCTTTTTGTTTATCCTAAGAAAGAATGGGAAGTGCTGGAAGAAAAGCTTAAAAGCCTTCCGTTGACAAATAAGGACGCAAGAGCATTCGTCAGATTCTTCTTCTCAGGAGCTACGGAGTGCATACTCGATAAACAGGGGAGAGTCGTCATTCCTGCGAACCTAAGGGAGCATTCAAAGCTTGATAAGGAAGCGGTAGTTATTGGAGTTTCAAGCAGAATAGAAATATGGAGCAGGGAAGAATGGGAAAGCTACACAGACGACGATAGCCTTAGCTATGACAGAATAGCAGAAAAAATGGCCGAGCTTGGAATATAATGAGGTGATCTTATGGCATTCCACCATGTTTCCGTATTATTAAATGAGGTTATTGACGGTTTAGCAATAAGGCCGGATGGGATATATGTTGACGGCACTCTGGGTGGTGCTGGTCATTCAATGGAAATAGTTAAAAGGTTGGGATCCGGAAAGCTGATCGGGATAGATCAGGACCCGGCAGCTCTGGAAAAATCGAGGGAAGTCCTTTCGGAAAGTATGGACAAAGTTATCCTTATCCACAGCAATTATGCAGGCATTAAAAGCGTATTGCGTGAACAGGGAATAGACAAGGTCGACGGTATTCTTCTTGATCTTGGTGTTTCATCATATCAACTGGACACTGAAGAGAGAGGATTTTCCCATAATAAGGACGCACCCTTGGATATGCGGATGGACACTACAGCAAGCTTTTCCGCGTGGGATGTAGTCAACAAATACACAGAAGAGGAACTGGAGAAGATACTTCTTGAATACGGTGAGGAAAAATGGGCAAGAAGGATCGCGCAGTTTATTGTGATTGAGCGGGAGAAAAAAAGCATAGATACTACCTTTGAGTTGGTCAGTGTAATCAAGAAAGCTATACCTAAAAAGGTTAGATTGGAGGGACATCATCCCGCCAAGAAGACTTTTCAGGCAATCAGGATCGAGGTAAACAGAGAGCTGGAGGTCCTTTCCAATGCTATAACAGATATGGTTGATTGCCTGAAGCCGGGTGGAAGACTGGCAATAATAACCTTTCATTCGCTGGAGGACAGGATAGTGAAGGAAGCCTTCAGAGAATTATATAAAGACTGTATCTGTCCACCAGAGCTTCCTAAATGTGTCTGTGATAAAAGAAGAGAGATAGATATAATAACCAGAAAACCATTGACTCCTTCTAAACAGGAGTTGGAGTATAACCCTAGGTCAAGATCAGCGAAGCTAAGGATTGCAGAGAGGCTATAAGTAACTGCCTCTCATCACACGAGGGGGGAGAACCGTGTTGGCTGAAAAGCTTGAATACTACCAGTATCCTGAGTTTCAGGAAGTAGTCAAACCTAAATCAAAAACTAAACCAAAGGTACATAGGAGCTCAGTTCTGAACAAGCAAATGTATTTGGCACTTGCGATCTCAATATTAATTACCTCTTTGTTTATTTTGCAGGGTTATGCTAAAATAACATCAGTCAGACTGGACATAACAAGGTTAGAAAAGGAAAAGTCAGAGCTATATAAAGTGAGACAGGAGCTTGAGGGCAACCTGGAAGGACTAAAGAACACTGCTCTGATAGCTGAGCAAGCAAGGACCTATCTTGGAATGATATATCCCGAGGAAGGTCAGATATCCTACGTGGCAGTCAATAACTCCACCTTCGAGGATACCCATATGTTTTCCTTAACTGATAAGGTGAGAAACGTCCTTAGTATATTTTCCAGTCTGTTTTAGGGGGAGTGGAATTGAGAAAACCAACAAAGAAAACCAAACTACGATTAGGGATTGCGCTGACAATTGCAACCTTAATCGTGTTTTTTTTAGGGTACAGACTAATTAGAATACAGCTGTTCGAGGGTGAGGAGTATAAAAAAGGAGCTCTCCAGCAGTGGACCAAGGCCATAGACATTACTTCAGACAGAGGCTTGATCTATGACCGGAAGGGGAAAAAGCTTGCAGTAAATACGACAGCATATACAGTTTGGGCAGCACCATCAGATATGGATGAGCCAGAAGCCGCTGCTTTACAGCTTGGTCCCATACTCGGTCAGGATCCTGAGGAGCTTTATAAGAAACTAACCTCAGAAGCCAACGTCGAGAAGCTCAAGCAGTGGGTGACTCGTGCTGAAGCAGATCAAATAAGAGATCTGGGAATAAGAGGGATATCCATTGTCGACGACAGCAAGAGATATTATCCCTTTGGAAGCTTCGGATCATACATTCTTGGTTTTACTGATATAGACAACAAAGGGCTTTATGGAATAGAAAGAGTCTATGATGAATACCTGGCAGGTACTCCAGGGATTTGGGTCAAGGCCACAGATGCTGCCAACCGACAGCTACCATATGATGGAGAACAGATATACGAAGCAAAGGACGGGCTTTCAGTAGTTCTTTCAGTTGATGAGACCATCCAGGGCTTTGCAGAAGATGCAGCAGAGAAAGCAATGGAGACAAACAAAGCTAAAAGTGTCTCTATAATAGTTATGGATCCTGAAACAGGGGAAATCCTTGCTATGGCAAACAAACCTGATTACGATCCAAATTATCCAAGACAACCTCTTGATCCGGCTGTAGGTGAACAGTGGATCAAGCTGCCGCCGGAGGAGCAGCAGCAAAAGTGGTTTCAGATGTGGAGAAACTATGCAATAAATGACTTGTACGAACCAGGCTCCACCTTCAAGATAGTAACGGCAGCAGCAGCGCTGGAGGAGGGCTCAGCTACTTTAAACTCCCACTACTATTGCGATGGATTCATAAGGGATATCAAAGGTGTGGTTCTCAGATGTTCAAGCTGGTATGATCCTCACGGGGATCAGGATTTTGCAACATCCTTCAGCAACTCCTGCAATGTGGCATTCGTAAATATGGCTAGAGAGCTTGGCAAGGAAAAGCTCTATGAGTACATTAAAGCCTTCGGATTTGGACAGACAACCGGTATAGATCTCCCTGGTGAGCAAAGAGGCTTGATCCCGTCAGGAATAGACAGTATTAAAGAGGTCAATCTTGCAACTCTTTCTTATGGTCATGGCATTTCAGTAACACCAATACAAATGATCAATGCAATCGCAGCTGTTGCAAACGATGGGAAGCTGATGACTCCAATGATGACGAGAAGTCTTATAGATAGTCAGGGCAAGGTGGTCAAACAATTTCAACCGCAGATGAAGAGGCAGGTCATCTCGGAGAAGACAGCGGACATGCTTCTGGATATGCTGGAAAAGACGGTTCTTGAAGGCACAGGTAAAAAAGCATACGTGCCAGGCTACAGAGTTGGAGGAAAGACAGGCACTGCTCAAAAGATAATAGACGGCAGATATGTTGAAAATAAATACATATCATCCTTTGGAGGCGTTGCTCCAATAAATGATCCAAGAATAGCAGTCCTTGTAATAGTTGATGAACCCACCGGAATCTATTACGGGGGGACTGTTGCAGGGCCATTTGCAGCCATGGTAATAGAGAATACGCTGAACTACATGGAGGTACCAAGATCGTACACCGAGGAGGAACTGAAGGGTATTCAGGAGACTGTTCCGGTCCCGGAAGTGATTGGTCTGACCATAGCGGAAGCAGGAGAATTGATATCCGAAATTAGTCTGAAATATACCACTGAATATGAGGACTTCAGTCTCGATACGGTTGTAGTAGACCAGTATCCAAAAGCAGGAGAGGAGATTCAGATAGGAGGTATAATAGATCTTTATCTGTCCAGCGGAACTAACAATCCAACTCTCTCCGAAGAAACCTTTGAGGATCGGTAGATAATATTCCTCAACCTGCTGACAAAACAAAATTATGTGGTAAAGAAATTAAAATTCTATTATAATATTATGATGCACGAGAGCAGCAATAAAAAAATCAGGAGGATTTCTCGATGAATTATGCACTGAACATAGCACTGGCATTTTTAATCAGTGCGAGTCTGAGTACTTTTCTGGGACCCAGGATAATACCAATGCTCAGGAACCTGAAGATAGGACAAACAATACGAGAGGATGGTCCCAGATCACATCTTGCTAAAACAGGTACACCCACTATGGGTGGGATCATATTTATTATCTCGTTGACTGTGAGCATATTGTTGTTGGGGAAGCTTACGCCTGATGTCTTATTAGTTCTTGCTTCCACCCTTTCCTTCGGTGCAGTTGGATTCATAGACGACTTTCTAAAGGTTGTAAAAAAGAGAAATCTTGGCCTGAGAGCATATCAGAAGATACTATGTCAGCTTATCGCATCTGCACTTATTATAGCCTACGGGTTTTATTTTAAGGAAGGACTCCAGGAGTTTTACATACCATTTATGGGGAACCTGACAATACAGCTTGGGATATTTACTATACCATTTTTTCTTATAGTGATACTCGGAACGGTTAACGCAGTAAACCTTACAGATGGTTTGGATGGATTAGCAACTGGAATTTCAATAATTGTTTTCTCAACCTTTGGAGTGATGCTGAGCATCCTGGAGAAGTGGGACCTGTCAATATTAGCATTCGCTTTAGTTGGAGCATTGCTGGGATTCATTCTGTTCAACTACAAACCAGCGAAAGTATTTATGGGAGACACCGGATCTCTGGCACTGGGAGGTGCGCTTGCTTCCCTGGCGGTCATATCAGAGCTTACATTCTTCATACCTTTAGTTGCAGGCGTTTTCTTTGTTGAAACCCTTTCTGTTATGCTTCAGGTCGGTTATTTCAAGCTTACTAAAAAAAGACTTTTCAGGATGGCGCCCCTTCACCATCATTACGAGCAAAAAGGTTGGGGTGAATTAAAGGTAGTATGGAGCTTTTGGGCTGCATCTGTCTTATTTGCATTAACTGGATTATTGGTGTTTTAGCGGGAGGTCATAATGGATCTTAAAGGGATGAAAATTTTAATAATGGGACTGGGAGTAACTGGAGAGTCTGCTGCAAGAACCCTGAATGGAAAAACCGCAGGGCTTTTTGTATTTGAGGACAAGCCATGGGTGGCCATCAGTAAAGAGCTTTCAGATAAGGATCTTCAATTCCTTGAGATAAGGACTGGAAACCCTTTAAAGATTCTGGACCAGATAGACCTTATAATAAAGAGCCCCGGGATAAATCCCCGTCATGAGCTTTTAGTCGAGGCAAACAAAAAAAGTATACCGGTCTACTCAGATATTGAACTTGCCTACAGGATGTATCCTGACAGGACAATAATTGCTGTCACGGGCACAAATGGCAAAACAACAACAACTATTTTGGCTGGAGAGGTGTTTTCTGATGCTGGCTTTAGAGTAAATATCGCAGGCAATGTAGGGGTAGGAATACTTCAGGCTATGGAAAATTCAGAAGAAGGAGACGTCTTCATAGTAGAGGCAAGCAGCTTTCAGCTTGAAAACACAGAGGACTTCAAGCCAAAGGCAGCTGTAATCACAAACATCACACCAGATCACCTTGATTGGCATGGAAGCCTTGATAAGTATGTAAAAGCCAAGTACAAGATTTTTGCAAATCAGAATTCGGAGGACTATCTCGTACTAAACTATGAGGATCCGATATTGAGAAGCTTCGAGGGAAATATTGTGCCAAAACCCGTATGGTTCAGCTCCAAGAGGATCCTGGACTCCGGAATATTCATTGAAGACGGCTGGATCAAGGCAAGAATGTGGGATGCAGAGAAAAACATCATGCCATTGTCAGATGTTGGGATACCTGGGATCCATAATGTTGAGAATATAATGGCTGCTGTGGGATTGTCGCTTTGTCTTGGCGTAGATGCTTCTACCATAAGAAAAGCTGTGAAAGATTTCAAGGGAGTTCCCCATAGGATCGAGCTTGTTGGGACAATAGACGGTGTAAGGTACTACAACGACTCAAAAGGTACAAACCCTGATTCAAGCATCAAAGCCCTGAATGCTCTTGATGCACCTGTTATACTCATTGCAGGTGGCTATGACAAGGGGTCTGACTTTGAGGAGCTTCTCAAGGTTTTTTCTCTGAAGGGCAAGGCGCTGATATTGATGGGGGCAACATCTGAAAAAATCGGTACTGCGGCGCATAGTATCGGTATTGACCATATAGAGTACGCGGAGGACATGAAGGCAGCAGTCTACATGGCACATCAGCTGTCAGAGGAAGGAGACAACGTGCTTCTTTCACCTGCTTGCGCGAGCTGGGATATGTATAAAAACTATGAGGAACGTGGAGACCATTTCAGAGAGCTGGTAAGGGAACTGATGGAGTGATAATATGGCAAGGAATAACAGAAAGAAATCCGTAGACTTTTACATATTAATAGCTGCCGTAGCCCTTGTTTTTATCGGTATAATTATGGTATATAGTTCAAGCTGGCCAGAAGGAACCGTCAGATATGGCGATGGATTTCATTATGCAAAAAGACATCTTATGTGGGCAGTAGTAGGTATATGTGGTATGCTTGTAATGATGAACCTGGATTACAAGATCTGGAGAAAATACTCGCTGCATATCTATATCCTTTCAGTAATTCTGGGGCTCCTTATCTTTACCCCCCTTGGTCTTGAGCTAAAAGGAGGAAGGCGCTGGATAGATATCGGATTTACGACACTCATGCCATCTGATGCTTTAAAGCTTGGAAGCATAATTTTCTTTGCAGCATTTTTAGATAGGAAAAAGGATAAGGTTTCAAGCTTTGTTAATGGATTCATACCTGCAGCTGGGATCATAGGATTCACAGCAGCCCTGATTTATTTTCAGAAGGATCTGAGCACTACCATAACCCTGCTTGCTACACTTTTCAGCATGTATTTTGTAGCCGGGATGCACCTCTCAGTTATTGCAATAGCAGGTACAGGAGCATATTTCTTCTGGCAGTACGCCATAAATTCCGAGGGAAATGAATATAGACTCAGAAGAATCCTTGCATTCCGTGATCCTTTCGCAGATAAGCTGGGTGATGGGTGGCAAGCAGTTCAGTCGCTATATGCGCTCGGCTCAGGCGGCCTATTAGGAGTGGGCCTTGGACAAAGCAGGCAAAAATTCTTCTATATCCCTGAATCCTACAATGATTTTATTTTTTCAATTATCGGAGAGGAAATTGGACTAATCGGCACTATTTTTGTTCTATCTCTCTATGGATTAATTGTATGGAGAGGAGTTTTGACAGCAATGAACGCCAGGGATACCTTCGGATGCTACCTTGCTACAGGCATTACAGCGTTGCTGGCGATACAAAGCTTCATAAATATTGGGGTAGTAACCTCAAGCATTCCTGCAACGGGTATTACCTTACCACTAATTAGCTTCGGCGGAACCTCGCTTGTGACATATCTAGCCGGAATTGGGATACTATTGAACATTACCAGATACACAGATAAGAATAGGAGAAAGACCGATGAAGTTGATAATTAGCGGTGGCGGCACTGGAGGGCACATTTACCCTGCATTGGCTATAGCCGAGGAACTTAGTAGAAAAATTTCGGAGGCAGAGATACTGTATGTAGGAACTGCCGGAAGCATGGAGGAGGAGCTTTCTGAAAAAGCAGGCTTGAGGTTTAAGCCCATAAGAGTCAAAGGTATGCCCAGAAAGCTTGATAAGAGGTCCCTGATAGCAGCATGGAATTTGCTTCTGGGGGTACTTGACTCAAAAAAAGTGATAAATGAAGAAAGGCCTGATATGGTCATAGGAACCGGTGGCTACGTATCCGGACCAATCTCCTTTGTTGCGGGATTATCGAAAATCCCTTTATTGATCCATGAACAGAACGCTTTTCCTGGCATCACCAATAAACTGCTTTCGAGGCTGGCTGACAAAGTTCTCCTGACCTATCCGGAATCTGCAAAATATTTCAGGTACCCGGAAAGGACTGTAGTTACAGGAAATCCCATAAGGAAGGATATTACCGGAGTAGATAAAATAGAGGCAAAAAAAACCTTAGGGATCGAAGCTTCAAAGCCATTCGTCCTTTCCTTTGGCGGAAGTGGAGGACAGCGCAGCCTGAACGATGCTATATTGGACATACTGACCAGCGGGTTGCTGGGAGGTGACATCCAGCTGTTGCATGTCACCGGCAACAGACATCATGAAGGATTTATAGATAAGCTTAAAGACACAGGTTTCAATGACAATAAAAATATAAGGATCGAGCCGTATTTTCATCAGATGCCTCTGGCTCTAAATGCAGCCGATATAGTAATAACTAGCGGAGGAGCAATAACCCTTGCTGAAGTATCTGCAGTTGGGGCACCGTCAATACTTATACCTAAGGCATATACGGCTGAAAATCACCAGGAATACAATGCCAGAGCATTTGAGAGCGCGGGAGCGTCGACAATGATACTTGAAAAGGATCTTAACGGAAAGATTCTTGCCGAAAAACTGTTGATGATTCTAAGAGACAGGGAAATACTTGAAAGGATGGCAAATTGCTCAAGGTCACTTGGCAAACCTGATGCTTCAGAAAAAATTGTACAGGAGATCCTTGAATTTCTAAATATATGATCGGGTGGTATTGTTGAAAAAGGAAACCAGAGTACAAAAAAAACAAAGAAGAAGAATGTTCATGCTCAGGCTGTTTTTTATTTCTCTCATAGTAACAGCCATGGCAATATTTGCCATAAGATCAAGCTTTTTCAAGGTCGATCAAATAGTAGCCTCAGAGGGGAACTCAGTATCGAAAGAAGAAATCCTAAAGGCTGCAGGTATTTCAAAAGACGACAACATCCTCATTATAAGAAAGAAAGCTATCATCGAAAGACTTGAATCTATACCATATGTTAAATCAGCAAGTGTAAAGAAGAAGCTGCCTGACACTGTTGAGATTGAAATAATCGAGAGAAAACCCTATCTCCAGTTTGAAAATGGCTACAGCTTTGCTGTAATAGATGCAGAGGGAGTGCTGTTGGAAAATAGTATTCTGAAGCTCAAGGGCATTGGATTGGTTAAAGGGATCGGCTGGGAATACATACCCGATGGAGGTTCAATCATCGACAAGACTCAGGGGACATCCATTCTTGATTTATTAAATGACCAGAATATAGCACCAGTGGTCGAGAAAATCGAAGTAATTGATCTTAGTGATTCAAGCAATATTAAATTTAATTTATTTAATGGTATCGCAGTTGAATTTGGACCAATGAATAATGTAAAATATAAATTAAAGGTACTGGGAGAAATCCTGGCAGATGTCGAAAAGAAAAATATTCCTACCAAGATGATCCTTATGAACAAAGGTGAGCATCCAATATTGGTAAGAGACGACATATAGACTGCATAACCATTCCTGATTCAGAGTTGATAGTTAGTAATACTTTCGGCAAGGAGGATAAAATGAAAAACAAGAAGGAGATAGCAGCCCTTATTTTTGTTTCCCTTCTGCTCGGACTAATTTTATCCATCCAGTTCAAAACAATAAATAAATCCATTGGGGGAGGTGCATTGCCCACTCAGAGAGCGCAAGAACTTGCCAATGACCTGAGGAAGGCTCAGGCTGAAAAAGAATCCCAATTAAGGCTGATACAGGAACTGGAAGACAAGATCGAGCAATATGAGAAGAGCGGCATCGAGGATGATATATACGCAGAAAACCTATACAAGGACGCAATGAAATACAGAATGCTGGCCGGGTATTCAGACATGTCAGGCCCCGGAATCGTACTTGAGATAAACGATCCTCCTGTGGATATCCAATATGGAGAGGGCTTTAGCATAGTGGATGAGCTTGATCTGATCCTTCAGGTAATAAGCGTTTTGAATGCTGCTGACGCCGAGGCAATCAGTATAAATGACCAGAGATACACTGCCTTTACTGAAATAGTTAGAGCCGGTAATCATATTGAAATAAACGGTGTTTCGACCAGCTCACCTATTGTGATAAAAGCTATAGGCAATGCGGACACGCTTGAATCTGCACTAAGCATTAAGTGGGGAATAGTGTGGCAACTTCGGAACTACGATTATATAGTAAATCTTACACAAGACAAAAACGTAGTAATACCAAAATATAGAAGAGTGAAGGAATTCATTTACGCAAGTCCAGTTGAAGAGAAGCTTCAATAGGGAGGGGAAGGCTATGAGGATAAGCAGTCCAAAGCTGACCCTTGGAATATTCAGTATCATTGTCGGAATACTAATAGCGTCTCAGATGAAGCTGAATGTAGACCAAATAACTCCTGTGACGATACAATCCATAATTGCGGCAAGAAATGAGCTGAACTCCGTAAGAAATGAAATAGTTGACCTTGAGAAAACAATAGCTGCCAAGGAAGAAGAGCTCAGACTTCTCGAAAGCATAGGAGAAGGGGAAGCAAATTTAGTTGACATCCTGAGGGATGACGTATACAAGAACAAGGTGGCTGCAGGCTATACAAGCCTTAAAGGTCCTGGGATACAAATTGTAATGTTTGATAATATGAATCTGGAGGAGTTGTCCTTTAGCTTTAATGATGATATTATTCATGATGTGGACATACTCAATATAATAAATGACCTTAAGGTTGCTGGAGCTGAAGCAATCAGCATAAACGACCAGAGGGTGATGTCATATTCAGAGATAAAATGCGGGGGCCCAATAATAAGGATCAATGGAAAGAGTATTGGTACGCCCTTTATAATCAAGGCAATAGGAGACCCTCAGCTTTTAATGGCTGCAGTTAACGCCCCGGGGACCTATGGAGACACCTTGAGGACTGTTTTCGGCATCGGACTTCAGCCTTACGCTGAGGATGAGATAATAATCCCGGCATACCATGGTGACTTTGTATACAGCTACGCAGGATTATTGGAAGAGGGTGAATAGATGTTTTATGCATTGATCGGGATTTTAATAGGAGCAGTAATAGGTTTTCTACTGCCGTATACCTATAATACGGCCTACACCCTTTATATCTCGGTAGCTATACTGGCTTGTCTCGATTCAGTCTTCGGAGGGATCAGAGCTAACCTTGAAGGTAAATTCAACACAAGGATATTTATTTCCGGCTTCTTCGGGAATGCCATACTGGCTGCATTTCTGGCCTATATAGGTGACAGGCTTGGCTTCCCGTTATACTACGCTGCCATATTCACCTTCGGCAGCAGACTGTTTGATAATTTCGCGAAGATCAGAAGAGTATGGTTAGTTAAAAACAAGCCAAATAACATTGAAGAGCAGCACCACTAGAATGGGGGAATGGGAATGTTTGATTTTGACGTTGATGTTGACCAATTTGCAAAAATCAAAGTCTTTGGAGTAGGTGGCGGTGGAAACAATGCCGTAAACAGAATGATCGAATGTGGCGTAAGAGGAATCGAGTTCATTGCGCTCAACACAGACAAGCAAGCATTGTATTCCTCAAGAGCTGAGCAAAAAGTCCAGCTTGGAGAAAAAATAACCAAAGGCCTAGGGGCAGGAGCAAATCCGGATATCGGTGCAAGGGCTGCTGAAGAGAATAGAAACGAGATCCTTGAGTCACTTAAGGGTGCCGATATGGTTTTTATAACTGCAGGAATGGGTGGCGGAACAGGGACAGGTGCCGCGCCAATAGTCGCGGAAATAGCCAAGGAGCTGGGAATACTTACAGTAGGCATAGTTACAAAGCCTTTTACCTTTGAAGGCAGAAAGAGACAACAGCATGCCGAAAAGGGTATCGAAGACCTTAAATCCAGGGTAGATACTTTAGTTACCATACCTAATGACAGACTGCTCCAAATATCAGACAAAAAAACTACAATGGCAGATGCCTTTATGATGGCTGATGAGGTATTGAAGCAGGGCATCCAGGGAATATCCGACCTTATATCTGTCCCAAACCTTATCAATCTCGACTTCGCCGATGTTAAGACGATCATGCTTGACAAAGGCATAGCTCATATGGGAATAGGCATAGCCTCAGGAGACAACAGAGCAGTTGATGCTGCAAAACAAGCAATAACAAGCCCATTGCTTGAGACCTCCATAGAAGGTGCCAAGTCAGTTCTTTTAAATATAACTGGCGGAAGAGACCTCGGGATATTCGAGGTCAACGAAGCTGCTGATATAATCAGACAATCAGTAGATCCAGAAGCAAACATAATATTTGGTGCGGGAATCGATGATTCAATGTCTGATGAAATCAAGATAACTGTGATTGCAACAGGGTTTGAAGACAGCCCGATCAAGAATAGATCGACAATGAACCAAAAGACCGGAATATTTGGTGCGAAGAAGGATTCTGAGCCAGAGGAGCAAAAGAGAAGAGAGGTCCCCGTTGAGGATCTCGATATCCCAATATTCCTTAGAAAAAGAGACAAAAGATAATTTGCAGGGAACGTATCCTTCAGGGTACGTTCATTTTGTAATTGGGAGGGTTTGACATGAAATGTCCTTACTGTGAGTTTCCCGAATCAAAGGTAGTCGACTCAAGGCCCACCGATGAGGGACAGGCTATCAGAAGAAGAAGGGAATGCATGGGCTGCGGCAAAAGATTTACTACTTATGAAAAAATCGAGGAACTTCCTATAATCGTAGTAAAGAAGGATGGAAACAGACAGACCTACGACAGAAACAAGCTTATGAACGGAATAATCAAGGCTTGCGAGAAAAGACCTGTATCTATGTCCACAATCGAAAGAATAGTGGACGACATAGAGAAAAACTTGTTCAACTCCCTTGAAAATGAGGTAACCTCTGTTGAAATAGGTGAGATGGTGATGAATAAGCTCAAGGACGTGGACGAAGTAGCCTATGTAAGATTTGCCTCGGTCTACAGACAGTTCAAGGATGTCAACTCCTTCATGGAGGAGTTGAAAAAAATACTTGATGAAAGCAAATAGAGGTGACTTATAATGAAGAAAGCAGACCTGAATGAGCTATTGGTGCAAAATATTTTGCGACATGGGAATATTGGGATCCATGTAATAGACAAGGAAAGAAAAACCATTGTCTACAATGAAACTATGGCTGAGCTTGAAGGCCTGGAGATCTTCCAGGTCATGGACAGGGACATTTTGGACATTTTCCCCAGCCTAAACGAATACACTTCTACCCTGATCAAGGTTATGAACTCCGGAGAACCCATAATTAACAGCACACAGACATACTTCAATTATCGGGGTCATTCTATCACCACGATCAGCTCCACTCTTCCATTGATATCTGATGGTCATGTAATTGGTGCAATGGAGATCGCCCAGGATGTAACAAATCTTAGAAAGCTATCAGATCAGCTTTTAGAGCTGCAGCAGGAGCTGAAACAAACGAAGCAGGAGACGAAAAAAACTCCTCAAATAAGAAAGTATAACTTTACAAGTATAATTGGGAACAACAGAAGCCTTTCAATTGCCAAGGAAATAGCTGAGAGAGCCAGTGAAACAGCTTCAAGTGTACTTATCTTTGGAGAGACAGGCACAGGCAAGGAAATGTTCGCCCAAAGCATCCACAATCACGGAGTACGCAAGGGCAACACCTTCATAGCTCAAAACTGTGCAGCAATACCTGACTCGCTTCTCGAAGGGATACTCTTCGGAACAGAGAAAGGGGGATTTACCGGGGCGATTGAAAGAGAGGGAATTTTTGAACAGGCAAATGGCGGGACTCTTTTGCTGGATGAGATAAATTCCATGAGCTTGCCACTCCAGGCAAAACTTTTAAGGGTTCTTCAGGAGGGCTATATAAGAAGGATAGGCGGAATTAGAGACATCCCTGTGGATGTAAGAATAATTGCTACAACAAATGAGGATCCGAAGGTTAGCCTTGAAAATGGGACCCTAAGACGAGACCTTTACTACAGACTCAGTGTAATCAATATACATATACCTCCTCTCAGGGACAGACTGGATGATCTCAAGCTTCTAATAAAGTTTTTTATTCAGAAATACAATGAACTGCTAAATAAAAACATAGACAAGGTCTCAGAGGAAGTGATGGAGGACTTCAGAAACTACAGCTGGCCGGGGAACATCAGGGAACTGGAAAACTTCATCGAGGGTGCCATGAATATGGTTTCCTCAAGGGATAAGGTCCTTAACAGAGAGAATTTTATTACATCCAGCTTCATACCGAAGGGAAAGCCATTGACAGCAAATCTGTCAGGGAGACTTCCAGAGGAAACTCTGCCTGAAATACTTGAGGATGTCGAAAGATCAATAATTCAGGAAATAATGAAGCGATACGACCACAACATTTCAAACACTGCCAGACATCTTGGAATAAAGCGTCAAACCCTTCAATATAAGCTCAGGAAAGATTAAACGCAAAATATTATGCATTAAAACGCAAAAATATTTGCGTTTTTTATTTTATTAACAACAATTTTACGGGACCTTATTGATAATAATACGCTTAAATGTTGGAATTTCTTATTGATTGATAGTTGGCACGGGACTTGCATAAGTATATACCGTTGGAAGTAGTAAATACTTATGGAGGTGTCTTATGAGAAAAGAAAATGTAAAGGTAATAATTTGGGGACTAGGAGCAATGGGAAGCGGAATGGCTGACATGCTGCTTAAGAAAAAGGGTGTTGAAATAGTAGGAGTTGTTGGAAGAGGCTCAAAGGTTGGCAAGAGCATGTACGATTTCATCAAAACCGAAAGAGGAGACAGACCTGATGTAATAATTGGAACTCCCGAAGACGTTATCAAGGAAGGCGCAGCGGACGTTGTTCTTGCGGCAACTGACTCCTTTACAAAGACAGCTTTTGAGAGACTGAAATTTATTCTTGAGAAAAAAATAAATGTCGTATCCTCAGCTGAAGAAATGGCCTATCCAATGGCACAATCACCTGAAGAAGCCAAGAAGCTTGACGAGATAGCCAAGGCAAACGGAGTATCAATAATCGGGACAGGTATCAATCCTGGACTTATTATGGACCTGCTGGTAGTAACAATGACGGGATGCTGCGAAGAAGTTGACCACATACTGGCAAGAAGAGTAAACAGTCTTTCACCATTTGGACCTGCAGTTATGGAAGAGCAGGGCATTGGTATCACCAAAGAAGAGTTCGAGGAAGGCGTAAGGACAGGCCATCTTTCAGGTCACGTAGGCTTCCACGAGTCCATCCACATGGTCGCTGATGCTATTGGCTGGAAGGTAGAGAAGGTAACTACTTCAATGGAGCCGATAATGACTGACGTAGACAGAAAATCTCCATATGGCTTTGCAAAGGCTGGGAATGTAGCAGGCTGTGCCATGAAGGGCTTTGGCTATGTCGATGGGGAACTGAAGATAGAAATGGATCACCCGCAGCAAATCGAGCCAGAGCAAGTTGGAGTACAAACTGGAGACTATGTAATAATAAAAGGAACTCCAAACATCAATTTGGTGAACTCTCCAGAGGTTCCGGGAGGAATCGGAACAATAGCTATGTGCGTAAACATGATCCCTCATATCATCAATGCAAGGCCAGGTCTTAAGACAATGCTTGATCTGCCGGTTCCAAGAGCTATCATGGGAGACATGAGAGAGCTTATTGAAGACTAATTATAATAGAAGATTGCTGGGATGAGTAGGTTTTTGGCCTACTCATCCTTCCATGCAAAGACGAGATAGAAAGGATGATTATAATGGATGCAAAAAGAGGAGATTGGGTAAGGATCCACAAAACGATCCTGAACGTCGGAGAACGAGCTCCAAATATACCTGAGGACACACAAAGCGTACCTCTTGAGATGTGGGATAAGGGCTTCCTGATGAACGAAACAGCCAACAAGGGAGATTTGGTTGAAATAGAGACCTATATCGGAAGAAAGGTAGAGGGCACCCTAATTGAAATAAATCCATACTGGGATCATGACTACGGTAAAGCTGTTCCAGAGCTATTGTATATTGGCAGACAAGCCAGAGAACTGTTGGAAGAAGGTGCAGATAATGAGTAATGATAGAAGCTTCAGCGCTGTAATGGCAAGAAAACAGGAAATAATGAAGAAATCAGTTGGAATCGACTATGAGATATTTGAATCAGGCTCTATATCCTTCGATTACGAGAGAATGATGAAGGAAACCGGATACAGTCTGAAGGAGATCGAGGAGATCCAAAAGCAGACATCAGTAGGGAATACACCTTTATATGAACTAAGAAATATAACCAAGCTGGCTAGGAAGTATGCAGAACCTGGAAAGGGAGCAAGAATATTTATAAAGGATGAGGCAAGCAACCCTTCAGGAAGCTTTAAGGCAAGAAGAGCTGCAACAGCAGTTTATCACGCGCAAAGACTCGGCTATAAGGGAGTTATTGCAGCTACGTCAGGAAACTACGGAGCAGCGGTTGCATCCCAGGCTGCCATGAGAGGCTTAAAGTGCATCATAGTTCAGGAATGCTACGACTCCAGAGGAGTAGGACAGCCTGAGATCATTGAAAAGGCAAGAGCATGTGAGGCGTATGGAGCAGAGGTAGTTCAGCTTTCAGTTGGGCCTGAGCTTTTCTATTCCTTCCTTTTGCTGCTGGAGGATACAGGATACTTCAATGCATCGCTATACACTCCATTTGGCATAGCTGGAGTTGAGACTCTTGGCTACGAGCTTTCAATGCAGTTCAGAGAGCAGGAAGGGAGAGACCCCGATGTTGTGGTTATCACCAATGCAGGCGGCGGCAATCTTACAGGTACAGCCCGCGGGCTTATAAAGGCTGGCGCACTTGATACAGAAATAGTTGGCGCATCAGTAAGCCTTGCAGGTCTTCATATGGCCAGCGACACTCAATTCAACAAGAAATCCTTTACAACAGGGCACACAGGATTTGGTATACCATTTGCAACCTGGCCGGACAGGTCAGACGTTCCAAGATCGGCAGCAAGACCTCTTAGATATATCGACAGATACGTTACTGTCAATCAGGGCTCCGTATTCTATATGACAGAGTTGTTGGCTCAGGTGGAAGGTCTGGAAAGAGGACCTGCAGGGAACACTGCTTTGGCGGCAGCCTTTAAGGTAGCACAGGAGCTTGATCAGGACCAGATAGTAGTAGTTCAGGAAACAGAATACACAGGAGCAGGAAAGCATATCCTTCCCCAGCTTACATTTGCCAAGGAGAATGGCATAGAGATCCTTATTGGCGATCCCAGCCAGGAGATCCCGGGAAAGAACATAATTCTTCCAAAGGATCCCGGACACCTTTGCATAGAAGAGCTTGATCTTGAAAAAACCAGGAAGTCTTATATAAGAAACTGCATAACCAATAATAATGTAAATAAGGCAACAGCTGAGGACCTTGCATTCCTGATCGCTGACACCAAGTCGAATGAAGGATTCGTAAGAGCTGTATTAGCTGAATTAGATATCGAAGTTGAAACGGAGGCGAAATAATGAAAAGAGCAGACGATTTTCAGGACAGGAGAAAACATCTTGCCGATCTCTCTGACGAGCAGCTTGAGGCGAGATTTTGGGAGTTGGCTGAAAAGCTTGTTGATCCGATAATAGAGCTGGGATATAAGAATACCAGTCCATCCATTGAGAGAAGTGTGCTTCTTAGAATGGGCTTTTCAAGCGTAGAGGCAAAGAGTATCGTCGACAATGCAATAGACAGGGGACTCATTGGCAAAGGTGCAGGACACATAGTCTATAAGCTCGCCAAGGCAAAGAACATCGGTATCAGAGAAGCTGGTCTTATGCTGGTTGACGGAGCTTCCTGGGATGAGGTCAAACCACTGTTTAACGGAGGTGCGAAATAATGGAATTGAAACCTAATCAAAAATTGGACATAAAAGAGCTTTTAAAGGACCTGGAAAGCTACAGGCCTAAGAGAAGAGGCTGGCACTGGAGAGAGGGCGTAGGTGAAAAGAGACAAATAGGTAAATTTGAATACTACGATTCCTCAGAGAGCCTGAAGCAAAGCCAACCGCTCCCGGCAGCAAAGTACTTTGACTCCATAGACCCACAGCCGCAGCCTGTAATCACTACCGAGATCGCATCAGGAAGGTTTGAGGATGACATCAGAAGAATGAGAATGGCTGCATGGCATGGAGCTGACCACATTATGGTTATTCGTACTGCTGGCCAGTCACACTTTGAAAGCCTTATTGAGGGAACTCCGCAGGGAGTAGGCGGTATTCCCATAAGCAGAAAGCAGGTAAGGGCTCAGAGAAAGGCACTTGACCTTATTGAGGAAGAAGTAGGAAGGCCCATAAACTACCACTCATATGTATCGGGCGTAGCTGGTCCGGAGATCGCTGTAATGTTTGCTGAGGAAGGCGTAAACGGAGCTCATCAGGACCCACAATACAACGTTCTTTACAGAAACATAAATATGATCCGTTCCTTCGTAGATGCTGCGGAGGCTAAAAAGGTAATGACCTGGGCAGATATAGCTCAGATCGACGGAGCTCACAATGCCAATGCAACTGCGAGAGAAGCATGGAAGGTAATGCCTGAGCTTATGGTTCAGCATGCAATCAACTCCATATTCTCAGTAAAGGTTGGAATGAAGAAGGGAAATATTTGCCTTTCTACAGTACCTCCAACAGCTCCGCCAGCTCCAAGTATGAGACTTGACCTCCCATATGCAGTAGCGTTGAGAGATCTCTTCAAAGAATACAGAATGAGAGCACAGATGAATACCAAGTACATGGAATCCTCCACAAGAGAGGCAACTGTTACCCATGTACTGAATCTTTTGATCTCACAACTGACATCGGCTGATATTCAGTCTACCATAACTCCTGACGAAGGAAGAAACGTTCCCTGGCATATATACAACATCGAAGCAATAGATACTGCAAAGCAAGCCTTCAATGGCATGGACGGCTTGATGTCGATGATAGAGCTTAAGAAGGAAAGCAAGGAGTTAGGAGGCAAGGTGAGAGAACTTAAGGAAAGAGCAGTTCTCTTTATGGAAGAGATGCTTGAAATAGGTGGTTACTTCGAGGCAGTTCAAGCAGGATTTTTCGTTGACTCCGGACAATACCCGGAGAGAAATGGCGATGGGATAATTAGAAAGATCGATGCTGGCGTCGGAGCAGGGACAGTGTTCGAAAGAGATTCTGACTATATGGCTCCTGTAACTGCTCACTTCGGATACAATAATGTAGCTCAATACGGTGAGGAATTTGTTTCTGAGCCATCAAAGCTTATCGGCGGCGGAACCTTCGAGGATCCCTCAAAGATAATCTATATCGATGAGCTTGATGAGACAGATAACGTGAACGTAAGACTTGAAGAGGTCAAGGAGTTAGTTGGAACTACAAAGATCAAACCGGAAATGGAGTGGAGGGGAGACGGGATCGTCCACCTTACAATGTTCCTTCCAACAGATATAAGAACAGCAGAATTCGCAGCTCTTGAATTCGCAAAGAAGATGAATCTTACCGACTGCGAGGTCATCCACAAGGAGATCATGCAGGAGGCAGAGGGAACCAGAGTAGAGATCAAGGGAAGACTTAACATGACTATCGATACCACTACCCTTGTAATTCCTCCCAAGCCTGAGGAGCTGTCTGAGGATGAGCTTAGAAAGGACATAGCTGCAAAGCCGATGAAGGTAGTGGCAGCAACCGTCGGAGAGGATGAGCATTCAGTAGGCATAAGGGAAATCATTGATATTAAACACGGCGGAATCGAGAAATATGGTATAGAGTGTCACATACTCGGTACCTCAGTAGCAGTTGAGAAGCTTGTCGATGCTGCCATAGAGATGAATGCTGATGCTGTATTGACTTCAACGATCATCTCCCATGACGACATACACTACAAGAACATGCAGAAGCTTCATGACTACGCAATAGAGAAGGGCGTTAGAGACAAAATGATGTTTATCTCCGGTGGAACTCAGGTATCCAATGAGCTTGCAGTGGCTCATGGAATGGATGCAGGCTTCGGGAGAGGTACCAAGGGCTCACATGTAGCCACATTCCTGGTGAAGAAGAGACGTGAAATGACCAATGAAGATTGATCTTCTCGTTGCCGAGATAGGCAGCACGACAACTGTAGTAAACGCCTTTCATAATATATCCACAAATCCGGAATTCCTCGGACAAGGGCAGGGGGCAACCTCTGTTCTTCAGGGGGATGTGAATATTGGACTAAAGGAAGCAATAGACGATCTGTGCAGAAATCTAAAAGTGGACTCTGTGGAGTATGGTGAACTAATAGCCACCAGCTCTGCAGCGGGTGGTCTTAGGATGACGGTACACGGTCTTGTCTATGACATGACGGTGAGAGCGGCAAAGGAAGCAGCTCTTGGTGCAGGTGCAAACATCAAGTTCGTAACAGCAGGAAAGCTCAGGAAGTCAGATCTTCGAAAAATAAAGGAAATCAATCCCAATATTATCCTTATAGCCGGAGGTGTAGACTACGGCGAAAGGGAAACTGCCCTTCACAACAGTGAGCTGATAGCAGAGCTGAAACTTGGTATTCCTGTGATTTATGCTGGAAACATCGAGAATCAGGACGATGTAAAGGATATTTTCGAGGAATCGGGAGACGAGCTTTACCTCGTAGAGAATGTTTATCCAAAGATCGATGAGCTAAATATCGAGCCGACAAGAAGGGTCATACAGGATGTATTTGAAAGGCACATCATACATGCACCGGGGATGGAGCATATAAGAGAGCTTGTAACAGGAAATATAATGCCAACACCTGGAGCGGTAATGGAGGCCAGTCAGCTTTTATACAATGAGATAGGCGACCTGGTAACCATAGATGTGGGTGGGGCAACGACAGATGTCCATTCAGTGACAGAGGACAGCGAAGAGATCGCAAGGATCATCCTTAGCCCTGAGCCAAAGGCAAAGAGAACTGTAGAGGGTGACCTTGGCGTATACGTGAATATGAGGAATATCGTCGCCATGGTAGGCGAAGACGTTCTGATGAAGGAACTGGAACTGGATGAACCAGCTTTCCAAAATCTTATAGAGCACCATAAACCGATTCCTGTATCAGAGCTTGAAAAGCGCTTTGTGGAGGTTCTGACAGAGCATGCTGCCATCACTGCAATAAAAAGACACGTTGGAAGACTTAAGAGTCTCTATGGACCAAGTGGCAAGAAGACCATAGCCGAAGGTAAGGACCTCACTGGAGTTAAGTATATCGTAGGAACAGGGGGAGCTCTGACCAGACTGCCTGGAAGACTTGATATCCTTAAGAACATACCTCATTCAAACAACGGAACAGATCTGTTGCCTAATAAGGAGGCTGAAATTTTGATAGATAATCACTATATCATGGCATCTCTGGGTGTAATGAGCAAGAAATACCCCGAGATCGCCCTTGACCTTATGCTAAAAAGCATGGGTTTGAGATAGGAGGTCAGGATGGCTTATCCAAGAATAGTAGTAGACACAAAAAAAGTAGAGAACAACGTAAGAAAAATAACTAACCTGGCCAAGTCCAGGGGCGTTACCGTGGCAGGAGTAACAAAGGTATTCTGCGCACAGCCTGAGCTGGTTAAGGCATATATTGATGGCGGCGTCGATTTTCTGGCAGACTCAAGGCTTCAAAACCTTAAGAGGATGAAGGATTTCCCGCTTCCTAAAATAATGCTGAGGCTGCCGATGATATCTGAGGCTGAAGAGCTGGTAAGGTACGCAGATTATTCCCTTAACTCCGAGCTTGCGACAGTAAAGGCTCTTGATAAAGCAGCTGAAAAAAACAACAAGAAACACAACATTATCATCATGGCTGATCTTGGTGACCTGAGAGAAGGCTACTTCAAGGAAGATGAACTCCTCAAAGCAATAGAAGAGATGTTAAAACTTAGATGGATAAAAATTTCTGGTCTTGGTGTAAACCTGACCTGCTACGGCGGAGTAATACCAAATCAGAAGATCCTGAAAAGACTGACAGACCTGGCCGAGAGAGTAAGAAATGATTATGGCCTTCCACTTGAGATAGTATCAGGTGGAAACTCAAGTTCAGTATATATGCTGGAGGGAGAATTCCCTGAAGGCATAAACCATCTAAGGCTTGGGGAGGTATTTGTAATAGGGACAGAATCAGCATACGGCAATCAAATGGAGGGAACGGACCCCACAGCCTTCGTACTTGAGGCTGAGATAATAGAGGTCAAGGAAAAGCCTTCAGTCCCGACAGAGGAAATCGGCAGAGATGCATTCGGACAGGTTCCAACCTTTGTTGACAGAGGAGTAAGAAAAAGACTTCTATGTGCAGTTGGCAAGCAGGATCTTGACATTGGTACACTGAAACCAGAGGACAATGGATTGATCGTTCTTGGTGGAAGCTCAGATCATCTTATAGTCGACGGCTCTGATTCCGAAACCGATTACAAGGTAGGCGATGTAGTGAGATTCAACATGCACTACGTCAGTATACTTCGTCTGATGACCTCTGAGTTCGTAGAAAAGTACTATATTTAACAAAATGATTTCCGGTCAAATGACAATTTGACCGGAAATTTTATATCTTGTGTAATTTCACGGCTTCTTGACTGTCTTTTGATGTGGTATAATGGTAACACCAACCTATGAGGGTGATCAAATGGATTTGTTTTCTATATCTATGGAGGAAAAACTAAAAAAGTCAGCACCGCTTGCAGACAGGATGAGACCTCAGGATCTGGATGATTTTGTAGGACAGGATCATGTGCTTGGAGAGGGTAAGTTTTTACGAAGAGCCATAAAGGCTGACAGGATAAATTCCATGATCTTCTTCGGACCACCGGGTACAGGCAAGACGACACTTGCAATGATAATCGCCAACCAGACAAAGATGAGATTTGAAAAGCTTTCAGCCGTAACAGCCGGAGTCAAGGATATTCGTGAGGTGGTAGCAAGAGCCGAGGAAAGCCTAAAAATGACTGGCAAAAAGACTATCCTTTTCGTTGATGAGATCCACAGGTTCAATAAGTCTCAGCAGGACGCTCTGCTGCCATTTGTAGAGCGGGGCATAATCATCCTTATTGGTGCAACCACTGAAAATCCTTACTTTGAGGTTAACAAAGCTCTTCTGTCAAGAGCTATGGTCATAGTCCTAAACTCACTTGAAAGAGAAGATCTGAGGCTTCTTGTGGATAAAGCCCTTAAGGATAAAGAAAGAGGACTGGGGGATTATAATGTCCATCTGGAGGATGAGGCACTGGATTATCTATTGACCATAGCACAGGGTGATGGTAGAATCGTTCTTAATTCACTTGAAATCGGAGTATTATCCACCGAGCCAGATAAAAATGGATTGAGGACAATAGACCTTGAGGGCATAAGGGACTCTATCCAGGTCAAATCAGCAAGATACGACAAGGGCGGGGACGAACACTACGACACCATCTCAGCATTTATAAAGAGCATGAGAGGCTCTGACCCACAGGCCGTATCCTACTACCTTGCCAAGATGATAAATGCAGGCGAAGACCCCATATTTATCGCAAGGAGGATCGTAATAGCAGCCTCCGAGGATGTGGGTAATGCCGACCCTATGGCACTCCAGGTTGCGGTTGCAGCATTGCAGGCAGTCCACGCCATAGGGATGCCGGAGGGAAGGATAATCCTTTCCCAGGCTGCATTATATGTTGCCAATGCACCGAAAAGCAACAGTGCAATAGTAGCTATAGACAAGGCAATGGATGATGTCAGGAACCTCGAGATAGGCAGAGTGCCAGGTCACCTCAGGGATGCCCATTATGGGGGAGCCGAAAAGCTGGGGCATGGGAAAGGATACCTTTATCCTCACGACTACCCGGGGCATTATGTGGAGCAGACCTATCTGCCGGAAGGCTTCGAGGATAAAATATACTACAAGCCCTCAGGTCAGGGCTTGGAAAAAGAATAAGCCATCGGGGACGGTCCCTTTTGGCAGGAAATGCATATAAATCCACACAATTACAGCCAAAAGGGACCGTCCCCGATGGCTACCGATGGCTCACACTACTTAGGAGGGATACAATGAGTTTGTCTATAAAAGACATTTACAGAGGCTATAAGGACTACCTTGACAAGGAGATCATCCTGGAGGGATGGATCAGAACATCCAGATCCTCAAAAGCCTTTGGCTTCATAGAACTTAACGATGGAACATTTTTTAAGAATCTGCAAATTGTTTATGACGATACCTTAACAAATTTCAAGGATGTAGAGAAATTGCCTATCTACTCAGCAATAAGGGTGTCAGGCACTCTCGTGGAAACTCCTGAGGCTAAGCAGCCATTCGAGGTCAAGGCGTCATCGATTGAACTTGAGGGAATGAGCGACAGCGAGTATCCCATTCAAAAGAAGCGTCACACGCTTGAATACCTGAGAACCATAGCGCACCTAAGACCAAGGACTAACACCTACAGCGCCGTTTTCAGAGTAAGGTCGATCCTTGCCTTTGCCATCCACAAGTTCTTCCAAGAGAGAGGCTTCGTATATGCCCACACTCCTATAATCACCGCTTCGGACGCAGAGGGTGCAGGAGAAATGTTCAGGGTAAGTACCCTTGATATGCTGAACCCTCCAAGGACGGAGGACGGAAAAGTTGACTTTTCAAAGGACTTCTTCGGAAAGGAGACAAATCTTACAGTCAGCGGGCAGCTTGAAGCAGAAGTGTTTGCTCTTGCCTTCAAGAATACCTACACCTTTGGACCTACCTTCCGAGCTGAAAACTCAAACACCGCAAGACATGCCGCTGAGTTCTGGATGATAGAGCCTGAGATTGCCTTCGCAGACCTTACAGACAACATGAAGCTTGCTGAGGATATGTTCAAGTATATTGTGAACTATGTATTAGAAAATGCCCCTGAGGAAATGGAGTTTTTCGACAACTTCGTAAGCAAGGGGATAATCGAAAGACTAAAGTCGATAGTAAACTCCGAGTTCGGTGTCGTAACCTATACTGAAGCAGTGGAGCTTCTGAAAAAATCAGGCGAGGAATTCCAGTATCCAGTGGAATGGGGAATTGACCTTCAAACAGAGCATGAAAGATATATAACGGAGAAGATATTCCAAAAGCCTGTATTCGTAATCAACTATCCCAAGGAGATCAAGGCCTTTTATATGAGGGTAAACGAGGACAACAGGACCGTAGCTGCCATGGACCTTCTGGTGCCCGGAGTCGGAGAGATAATTGGCGGAAGCCAGAGAGAGGAGAGACTCGACGTCCTCACTCAAAAGATAATCGACAATGGAATGGACCCGGAGGACTACTGGTGGTATCTGGAGCTTAGAAAATACGGCGGAACAAAGCACGCAGGCTATGGACTTGGCTTTGAGAGAGCAATTATGTACATCACAGGAATGTCAAACATAAGAGACGTTATCCCATTCCCAAGAACAGTCAACTCGGCGGAGTTCTAAGATTAGCCCGGTTAAATATGTCTTGCTTAAAGGCTTGGCATTTGCTATAATTTTAGCTAAATTACAACATCGATGAACGGAAATATTAAGCAAGGAGCCTCTTTTAGAGAGCAGCCGGCTGGTGGAAGGCTGCAGAGAGAATTGCTGAACTCGTCCGGGAGGATCCCCTGTGTAAGCCGGGGACGGAACGCCTACGTTACAGGCATCGAGTGGGATTATCAAAAAGAGTGGTACCGCGGAATTAACCTTTCGTCTCTAACAGGGCGAGAGGTTTTATTTTTTGTAAATTGAGGAGGTAATGTAAATGAAAGACTACACACCAAAGTCCATCGAAAAGAAATGGCAGGATATATGGGATGAGCACCAATGCTATAGAGCCGAGAACAACAGTGAGAAGCCGAAGTTCTATGCTCTTGTGGAGTTCCCGTATCCATCATCAAATGGACTCCACGTAGGTCACCCGAGACCATACACTGCCCTTGACATCGTATCAAGAAAGAGAAGATACCAGGGCTACAATGTACTTTTTCCAATGGGCTGGGATGCCTTCGGACTTCCAACCGAGAACTTCGCAATAAAGAACAAGATCCATCCAAGGATCGTCACAGAGCAAAACATTGCCAGGTTTAAGGGACAGCTAAAATCAATAGGCTTCTCCTTCGACTGGTCCAGAGAGGTAAACACAACAGACCCAAATTACTACAAATGGACTCAGTGGATATTCCTTAAGCTGTTTGAAAAAGGATTGGCATACAAACAGGAAATGCCAATAAACTTCTGTACCTCCTGCAAGGTCGGTCTCGCCAACGAAGAGGTAGTGGGAGGAGTATGTGAACGTTGCGGAAGCGAAGTCATCAGACGCGTCAAAAACCAATGGATGCTTAAAATTACCGAATATGCGGAAAGGCTTATCAATGACCTGGATACTGTCGATTATATTGATAGAGTTAAGATCCAGCAGATCAACTGGATAGGAAGGTCTGAGGGAGCAGAACTGGACTTCAGGATCGTCGGCGGAGATGACGTACTAAGGATTTTTACGACCAGACCGGACACTCTTTTTGGGGCAACCTACATGGTAATAGCTCCTGAGCACCCATTGATCGATAAATACAGAGACAGAATAGAAAACATCGACCTGGTGGAGGCATACAGGGCAGATGTTTCAAAGAAATCAGACTTTGAAAGGACAGAGCTTGTAAAGGAAAAGACCGGTGTCGAGCTTAGAGGCTTGTCAGCAATAAATCCAGCAACTGGTAAGGAGATACCTCTTTGGGTATCAGACTACGTTCTAATGACCTATGGTACAGGGGCAATAATGGCAGTACCTGGCCACGATCAGAGAGACTGGGAGTTTGCTACAAAGTTCAATCTGCCCATCATCGAGGTAATAAAAGGCGGCGATATCACAAAGGAGGCCTACACTGATACCGACTCAGGGATCCTTGTTAACTCCGGTTTCATAAATGACATGGAGGTAAAGGATGCAATCAGAACGATGCTTGACTGGATCGAGAAGGAAGGTCTCGGAGAGAGAAAGGTAAACTACAAGCTTAGGGACTGGGTATTCTCGAGACAAAGATACTGGGGCGAGCCGATCCCATTGGTACACTGCGACGAATGCGGCTGGGTTCCTATTCCTGAGTCTGAGCTTCCGCTAAGGCTTCCTGAGGTTGAAAACTATGAGCCGACTGATACCGGGGAATCACCTCTTGCTGCGATCCATGAATGGGTACACACCACTTGCCCCAAATGCGGAGGACCGGCTCACAGAGAAACTGACACCATGCCTCAATGGGCAGGTTCATCCTGGTACTTCCTAAGATACATGGATCCGGACAACCATGATCAACTGGCTTCCAAGGAAACACTTGAATACTGGTCGCCAATAGACTGGTACAACGGAGGCATGGAGCATACAACCCTTCACCTTCTATACTCAAGATTCTGGCACAAGTTCCTCTACGATATCGGTGTGGTTCCAATGCCTGAGCCATATGCAAAGAGGACTTCACACGGTATGATCCTTGGCGACAACAATGAAAAGATGTCAAAATCAAGAGGAAATGTAGTTAATCCCGATGATATAGTAAGGGATTATGGAGCTGATACGCTAAGAACCTATGAGATGTTTATCGGAGATTTTGAAAAAGCCGTTCCATGGTCCGATAATGGTGTGAAGGGCTGCAGGAGGTTCCTTGACAGGGTATGGAGACTTCAGGAGATACTGACAGAAGGGAATTCCTACACTCCTGAGCTTGAATCCAGCATCCACAAGACTATCAAGAAGGTTTCCGAGGACTTCGAAAACCTAAAATTCAATACTGGAATTGCTGCAATGATGAGTCTTTTAAACGAATTCAACGACTTTGGGAGGCTTAACAAAAAGGACTTCCAGACCTTCCTCATACTGTTGAATCCTGTTGCTCCACATATAACAGAGGAGCTGTGGGAGATAGCCGGCCTGCCAGGATATCTGTTCCAGACAACATGGCCGGAATACGACCAGGAGAAGACCATAGACAAGGTCTTTGATCTGCCTGTTCAGGTAAATGGAAAGGTGAGAGGTACAGTTGAGGTCAGCATTGATGAAAGCACAGAGAGCATCAAAGAAAAAGTTTTTGCATCTGCCGGCGTGAAGAAATTTACCGATGGAAAAACTGTCGTGAAGGAAATCTACGTTCCAGGGAAGATCTACAACATAGTTGTAAAATAGTTAATTTGCCGCCATATGGCGGCAGATCCAGGCTGAAGACAAAGCTCAACAATCAATAAGGATTGTTGAGCTTTGTCTTCGGTCTGCCCCGGACTTGTCCGGGCCTTCTTAATGAGATTTTTATATCAACCTCAGATAATTATGCTATAATAGCAATATAGCAATTCCAAAAGACTACGGAGGTGCAGTGGATGAGAAAGATACTTATTACTGGAGCGCTTGGACAGATAGGTTCCGAGCTGGCAGTAAGAATGAGAGACGTTTATGGTAATGCAAACGTTATCATCAGCGATCTTAAAGCCAAGGAAACCCATAAGGAGCTCATTGAAAACGGACCATTTGAAGTAATAGATGTTATGGATAAGGATCGTATGGCAAATGTGGTAGACAAATACGGAATAAATACCATTGTAAACCTCGCTGCCATACTCTCAGCAACTGGCGAAGCAAGGCCGGACCTGTGCTGGAGCATTAACATGAACGGGCTTTATAATGTGCTTGAGCTTGCAAGGGAGAAAAAGCTGTCTGTGTTTACACCAAGCTCGATTGCAGTTTTTGGGGATTTGACTCCAAAGGATTCCACTCCACAGGATACTGTGATGAGACCTGGCACCATGTATGGTGTCACCAAGGTGGCAGGCGAGCTATTATGTGACTATTATTTCCATAAATTCGGGGTTGACACGAGGGGTGTCAGATTCCCAGGACTTATTTCCTACGATACACTGCCTGGAGGGGGAACTACCGACTATGCAGTGCATATTTACTATGAAGCCCTTAAGAATGGAAAATACTCAAGCTTTATAGATAAGGGAACAAAGATGGATATGATGTACATGCCTGATGCCCTTGATGCAATCCTAAACCTGATGGAGGCAGACAGTTCAAGGCTGATCCACAGAAATGCCTTTAACATTGCGGCTATGAGCTTCGATCCTGAAGAGATCGCTGCATCTATAAGAAAGCACATCCCCGGATTTGTTCTTGAATACGATGTGGACCCTATAAGGCAGGCGATAGCAGATTCCTGGCCAAATTCACTTGACGACAGCGCAGCCAGGGCAGAGTGGGGCTGGGCCCCTAAATATCTTTTGGACGACATGACAAAGGATATGCTGGAGAAGCTAAGTAAGAAGTTGAATATAAAGATTTAGCAAATTATATAAGTTGGGTGCGGACGACCCTGTCCGCCCGACAATTCAAAATAACGAATAGTAGGTAGTAGGTAGTAAATGAATAAGATAAGATCCTTCACTATCGTTCAGGATGACTGCGATATCCAGTTATTCTGAGAATTAGAGGAGGATTTTTTACTTTTAATTGTCAATCGTCAATTGCCAATTTAAACTATTCCTTTCCTTTTCCCCTTTCCCCTTATAGCTTTCCCCTTCCAACATTCTAACTTCTTATTAATTATGAATTGTGATCTGTGAATTTTGCATTATATTCATGTGTTTTCAATGTTGACAAGATTACCCGGATATACTATACTGAAAAAGTAAAACCAACCAAAGCAGTTGGGATTAAAGAGGTGAAATGAATGAAACTGTCAACCAAGGGGCGTTACGGGCTAATGGCGATGTATCAGTTGGCTCAGGATTATGGACAGGGGCCAATATCTCTTAAATATGTAGCGGAAAAGCAGGGCTTGTCAGAGAACTACCTTGAACAGCTGTTTTCAAACCTGAAGAAGGAAGGGCTTCTTACAAGTACAAGAGGAGCATATGGCGGATACATGCTGTCAAGAAAACCGCATGAAATAACAGTTGGACAGGTTCTGAGATCTCTGGAGGGGCAAATGTCACCTTCAGAATGTGTATCTGAGGACGGCTTTGATTGCGTGAGGGACGATAGCTGTGCAACCAGATTGGTGTTTGCTAAAATAAAGGATAGCATCGACAGGGTGATCGACTCCATAAGCCTTGAGGATATGGTTAGAGACAGCCAGCCGGGACTATATCGGGAGGAATTAAAATGAACAAAATGATATACATGGACCACTCTGCAACTACACCGGTAAAAAAAGAAGTGCTTGAGGAAATGCTCCCATACTTCAGCGAGTTTTATGGAAATCCCTCAAGCGTATACGCGCTTAGCAACCACTCGAGGCTTGCAATTGACAAGGCAAGGGAAAGAGTTGCCAAGGCCATAGGGGCCAAGAAGACTGAGATATTCTTTACAGGCGGCGGCTCTGAGGCTGATAACTGGGCACTCAAGGGAGTAGCATATAAGAATAAGGACAAGGGAAACCACATCATAACCACAAAAATCGAACACCACGCAATACTCCATACCTGTGAGTATCTTGAGCAGCAAGGCTTCCAGGTGACATATCTGGACGTTGATGAGTACGGGATGATATCGCTTGAGGAGCTTGAGAAAGCAATAACCGAAAAGACAATACTTATTTCCATAATGTTTGCCAACAATGAAATCGGTACTATCCAGCCTGTTAAGGAAATTGGAGAACTGGCGAAGAAACACGGAGTTCTTTTCCATACCGATGCAGTTCAGGCAGTAGGCAGTCTTCCTATTGACGTAAAGGAAATGAACATCGACCTCTTAAGCATGTCAGCTCATAAACTGTACGGACCTAAAGGCGTTGGAGCTCTTTACATCAGGCAGGGAACAAAGATAGATCCTCTTATAGCAGGCGGTGCACAGGAAAAGAACAAAAGGGCAGGAACTGAGAACACACCTGGTATAGTAGGCCTTGGAAAAGCAATTGAGCTTGCTTACGAGCATCTTGAGGAGAATACTACTTACCTGATCTCACTTAGGGAAAGATTGATCAAGGGCATTAAGGAAAGAATACCATACGTCAGACTTAATGGCCACCCGGAGAAAAGACTTCCTGGCAATGCCAACTTCTGCTTCCAGTTCATCGAGGGCGAAGCGCTTCTTTTGAGCCTTGATATGGTTGGCATCGCTGGCTCAAGCGGCTCTGCGTGTACCTCAGGCTCTCTTGATCCATCCCATGTGCTATTGGCAATAGGTCTCCCTCACGAGATAGCCCACGGTTCACTTAGACTGTCACTGGGAACAGGCAACACTGAGGAAGAGGTGGATTTTGCTGTTGAAAAGCTCGTGGGAATAGTGGACAGATTGAGAATGATGTCACCGTTATATGAAAAAGTTCAAGGGGGTAACAAATAAATGTATTCAGAGAAGGTAATGGAGCACTTCATGCATCCGCACAATGTTGGAGAGATAGAGAACGCAGACGGCGTCGGTGAAGTAGGCAACGCAAAATGCGGTGATATAATGAAGATGTATCTTAAGATAGACGGAGAGATAATAACCGACGTAAAATTCAAGACCTTTGGATGCGGTTCTGCGATAGCGTCATCTAGCATGGCTACTGAGCTTATAAAGGGAAGAACAGTAAAGGAAGCCATGGAGCTTACAAACAAGGCAGTAGCAGATGCGCTTGATGGACTTCCACCGGTAAAAATGCACTGCAGCGTACTTGCTGAGCAGGCAATCAAATCAGCTCTGCTTGATTATTCCCATAAAACAGGGGTAAAAATAGAGGGATTGGAAGATGTTGACTTCGATGACGAGCATCTCCACGACCACGCTGACGAAGAATAAACTTTAAGAAGGAAGACTCTGGCGGGAGCTGATATTGGCGTCATGCCAGAGTCTTTTGCAGCTTTGGGGGGATATTTATGGGATTGAGCACAGCGCCTGTGCTTTCAGTAAAACTCGTATGGATCCTTTTACCGATCCTTCTTTTCCTTATCATCTACTATCTGATAAATATTGGAAACAGGTATGTGGCACCGAGAAAGGCGATCCATTACAATACCAAGCTTATCCTTTGGGGGATAATCACACTATTCGCCCTTTATTTTGTGGTGCAGATATTCAGGAAGTATACTCTTATATCAGATACCTTCTTCACGATACTGGTATCAATGCTGCTGGCATATCTATTAAATCCCTCCGTCACTTACTTTGAACGGAAGGGGATGAAAAGGATCCTTGCTGCATCCATAGTATACCTAATAATCCTGGGCGGCATCGTCATATTGTTCCTTGCAGTGCTTCCAAGAACAGGCAGGGAGATCATGCGACTGGGTGCAAATCTGCCTCAGTACTTAACTTCAGTCACAAATTGGTTCCAGAATCTTTACTCCAGCTATTCTGACACATTTGGTGAGATGCCTGAAATACTCCAGTCAATTGAAAATGTAGTTTCACAGAACATCGACCGGATACAGCAAAGCCTTGCAAACGGGGCAGAGAAGTTTATTCTCGGTCTGGCCGGTATGCTGTCGCGGATAGTAAGCCTGGTACTTACACCTGTTTTAACCTTCTACTTCCTGGTTGACAAGGACCATTTCCAAAAGAAAGTAGATGTTCTGATCCCTTCAAGGTACAAGGAGGAGATATATAAGCTTCTCGGCGAGATGGATGATGCGATGTCGCAGTTTATCCGGGGCAGACTTCTCATGGCTGTAGTAGTTGGAATTACCACTACCATATTCCTGTTCCTGATGGGAATAGAGTTTGCGATAATAATCGGGTTTATAACAGGACTTGCGGATATCATCCCCTATATCGGACCTTTCCTTGGATTCCTGCCGGCAGTTGTGTTCGCCTTTATTTCCAGTCCCACGAAGGCACTATGGGTGGGAGCGCTCTTTTTACTTATCCAATGGATGGAGAACAACATACTGGGCCCAAAGGTCCTTGGAAAGACCACCGGAATGCATCCCCTGACTGTTTTGGTTTCCATAATAACGGGAGGAACCATTTTCGGTATAATGGGAATGATCGTTTCAGTTCCGGCTGTGAACATAGGGATAATACTTTACAGGTATATTAAAGATAAGGTCAACAAAAGACTTTCCGACAACTCAGAAACCGGAACAAATTGACATAAGGCCCTATTTGCATTAAAATATTATAGATAGACTAACCTCCCTGAAGGGGAGGATTTTTCTAATATTTAGGGTGAGGTGTAATTATGAAAAAGTTGGGACTGCATGAGATACGAAAAGAATATCTTGATTTCTTCAAAGAAAAAGACCATCTGGTAGCATCAAGCTTTTCACTGGTGCCTAAAAATGATAAATCTCTGTTGCTGATCGGAGCGGGAATGGCACCGCTTAAGCCATACTTCACAGGCGATGCGACACCTCCCCACAATAGGATGGCAACATGTCAGAAGTGTATAAGAACCGGTGACATCGAAAACGTAGGAAGGACTGCAAGACATGCCACCTTCTTCGAGATGCTTGGAAATTTCTCCTTCGGGGACTATTTCAAGAAGGAAGCAGTAGCATGGGCATGGGAATTCCTCACTGAGAGGATGGAGCTAAAGTCGGAGGATCTTTGGGTGAGCGTCTATCTTGAGGACGACGAGGCATATGAGATATGGAACAAGGATATCGGAGTGCCTGCAGAGAAAATAGTAAGGCTTGGAAAAGAGGACAATTTCTGGGAACTTGAAGTAGGACCATCAGGTCCTTGCTCAGAGATATATATAGACAGGGGCCTGGAGTACGGCTGCGGACACGAGGATTGTAAACCAGGCTGCGACTGTGACAGATTCCTCGAGGTTTGGAACCTTGTTTTCACCCAGTTTGACAAGGACGAGCAGGGAGTTTACCATCCGCTGCCAAATCCCAATATAGATACAGGAATGGGTCTTGAGAGAATTACTTGCATAATGGAGAACGTGGACACCATATTCGACATCGGTGCCATAAGAGACATCCTCCACAAGGTTGAAGAGATAAGCGGATATGAATACGGCTCAGCCTACGAGAAGGATGTGTCAGTAAGGCTCATAACTGACCACACAAGGGCTATGACATTCCTTGTCAGCGACGGAGTAATTCCCGGCAACGAAGGAAGAGGCTATGTTCTAAGAAGGCTTATCAGGCGTGCTGCAAGACACGGCAAGCTACTGGGAATAGAAAAGGGCTTCCTTGACCAGATGGCAGGTGTTGTAATAGACTCCTGGAGCGTTGAGTACAAGGAGCTTAAGGAAAACGAGGCACAGATCAAAAAGGTAATAAGAGCAGAAGAGGAGAAGTTCCAGGAGACAATCAACCAGGGAATAGATATCCTCGATGAATATATCGAAGAAATGAAGGCAGCCGGATCTGAGGTATTCGGAGGAGACAAGGCATTCAAGCTTTACGATACCTATGGCTTCCCATTGGAGCTTACTCTGGAGATCTTGAACGAGAAGGGCATCAAGCTCGATACAGACGGCTTCAAGGCTAATATGGAGGAGCAGAGACAAAGGGCAAGAAGTGCAAGAGAAGGCACAGACGGCGGATGGGGCGGAAAGGAAGAAGAGGAGCTAACAAAGGGCTTCAAATCGACCTTCCTTGGCTATGACACCACCAGGGCTGAGTCTGTAGTGCTAGCCTTGTTCAAGGAGGGCGAGAGAGTCATCCACCTGAGCGAGGGAGAGGAAGGACTTGTTATCCTTAAAGAGACTCCTTTCTACGGCGAGCAGGGCGGTCAGGTAGGAGACAAGGGCAAGCTTCTGTTCGAGGGAGGCTATGCTGAGGTAACCGATGCAAGACCTACCAAGGAAGGCGCTATACTCCATATTATATCCGTTAAGGAAGGCCAGCTGAAGGAGGATATGAAAGCAGAGGCAGCTGTGGATGACGAGCTGCGCGATGCTACAAGAAGGAACCACTCAGCTACACACCTGCTGCACAAGGCACTGAAATCAGTTTTAGGCGGTCACGTAAACCAGGCAGGCTCACTTGTAATGCCAAACAGACTCCGCTTCGACTTCACTCACTTCGAAGCAGTAAGCAAGGAGGATCTCGCAAGGATCGAGGCCGAGGTAAACCATAACCTGTTAAGGGCGATGCCGGTGGTTACAGAGGTTGTCACTCTTAAGGAGGCACAGGAGAAAGGTGTTATAGGGCTGTTTGAGGATAAGTACGGCGAAGTGGTAAGAGTCGTTTCCATGGGAGACTACTCCCAGGAGCTTTGCGGCGGCACACACGTTTCAAATACAGGGCAGATAGGTCTGTTCAAGATAGTTTCGGAGGCAGGTATTGCTGCCGGAGTAAGAAGGATAGAGGCACTGACAGGGCTAAATGCCTTTGATTACATGAACAGTCTTGAAAAAGAGCTCGAGCAGCTTTCACATTCGATGAAGACCAACAGACAATCGTTGAAGGAAAGAGCACAGGTCATCATGGAGGAGCTCAAGGAAAAGGAAAGAGAGATAGGAAGGCTTAAGGACAAGCTTTCTGCAAATATAGCGGATGAGATACTTTCAACTGCAAAGGAAGTCGAGGGAGTCAAGCTAATAGCTTACACTGCGCCCGAGATGGATATGAACAGCCTGAGGAACCTTGGAGATGAGCTAAAGGCAAGGCTTCGTTCAGGAGTAGTCGTTCTTGCAACAGCCATCGGCGAAAAGGTTTCACTTGTTGCCATGGCGACCAAGGATGTAACTGAGAAGGGAATACATGCTGGAAACATTGTAAAGGCTGTAGCAGCTGCAACAGGCGGAAGCGGCGGTGGAAGACCGGAGATGGCACAGGCCGGAGGCAAGGACGTCTCCAAATTGAAGGAAGCAATGGATAGTGTTGAAGGTTTGGTAAGGGAACAGTTGAAGAGATAATTCACAATTAACAATTCACAATTCACAATTCACAATTCACAATGGACTATTCACTATTCACTGATTATGTTATAATAGTTAAAGGGGTGGTACTGTGAACGATAAAATGAACGAAACCGTAAAATTCGAAGCCACTAAGGAGACACTTACAGAGCCTAGAGAAATACTGATTTCTGTTTTCAACTCACTGGAAGAAAAGGGATACAATCCCATCAATCAGATCATCGGGTACATCCTTTCAGGAGATCCCACCTATATTACAAGCCACAACAACGCCCGAACGATCATAAGAAAGATCGAGCGGGACGAGCTATTGGAGGAAATACTTCGGGCATACTTGAAATGCACTAAAGACTAACTTTGAATGGATGGATGGCACAGGGCTATCCATCCTCTTTATGTAAAGAAACGAAAGGAAACCGGAAGTGGAAAGAAGACGATTGGGCAATACTGACATAGAGGTATCCGGGCTTTGCTTCGGTTCCCTCACCATGACCCCATTTCAGGCAAATCTAAGCCTGGATGAGGGCGCAAGGCTCATCAGATACGCTTACGAAAAAGGTATCAACTTCATAGATACAGCGGAGATATACGAAAATTATGAATATATCAGAAGAGGGATCCAGGGTATAATAAGAAGTGATTATGTAATTGCCACTAAAACCTATGCTTATACTGAAAAGCTGGCAGAGGACAGCTTGCATAAAGCTTTGAAGGAGCTTCAGACTGATTATATAGATATATTTTTACTTCACGAGCAGGAAAGTGAGCATACAATAAGAGGGCACTACCCTGCCATTGAGTACCTTTTAAAGGCGAGAGATCAGGGCAAGGTAAGGGCTGTCGGGATATCGACCCACAAAGTGGCAGGGGTAAGGGGATTCCTTAAATACAGGGAGCTTGACATAGTCCACCCTCTGCTTAACATAGACGGCATCGGGATCCATGACGGCACCAGGGACGATATGGTAGAAGCGATTAAAGTTTGCCATAAAGAAGGTCGTGGCATTTACAGCATGAAGCCTCTTGGAGGAGGACATCTCATAAAACGTGCTGAGGAAGCCATCGGTTTTTTAAGAGATATGAAGGAGCTTCATTCAATAGCAATAGGCCTGCAGTCGACTGAAGAGGTCGACGCAGCTGTTCAAATGCTGCAAAGTGGGTATATAGAAGAAAATACAAAGGAAAAGATAAACAGATCAAACAGAAGGCTTATAGTTCAGGATTACTGTCAGGGCTGCGGAAACTGCGAGAGCAGATGCCAGCAGGGAGGCATAACAGTAATTGACGGAATGGCGGTCCCAAACGATAAATGCATCCTTTGCGGATATTGTGCCACAGTTTGTCCGGAATTTTGTATAAAAGTTATTTGATAATGATATAATGGAGAGAGTATGGAGAGAATTTTAGGCTTGGACGTTGGAACAAAGAGAATAGGAGTCGCAATAAGCGATCCATTGGGCATAACGGCTCAGCCTCTCACAACCATTGAGAGGGAAAGCAAGAAAAAAGACCTTGAGGCTATCGAGGCCCTGCTTGATCAATACCAGGTCAGAAAGGTCGTTGTCGGAATGCCTTATAACATGAACGGAACAATTGGTCCTTCGGGTGAAATGGCAAAAATGGTCGGCGAAAAGATTAAAAACAAATTTAAGATCGAGCTGATATATGTAGACGAAAGACTAAGCACAGTGTCTGCCGAAAGAGTACTTATTGAGGGTGACATAAGGCGAGAGGAAAGAAAAAACATTATCGACAAAGTGGCAGCATCCTATATCCTGCAAACTTATCTCGATTCAAAGTAAAGGAGGATATCATGACTGAAAAACATGTATTTTATGACGAGCTTGGAAATGAGATCGAGTTCCTCGTCAAGGCGAAATTCAGCCTGGACGATACCGATTACGTTGCACTGTTGAATGCTGACCAGCTGGACACAATGACCTATCTATTGAAGCTTGAGCTGGACCAGGACGGAGAACCCATATTTGTTACTATAGATGACGAGGAAGAGTTCGAGGAGGTAAAATCAGCCTACGAAGAGCTAAGCAGAGAGCATTTACAATAAGGCGGGTGAAAACAGTGGAAACCACCATTAAAGGCTACATGGATCAGCTGCAGAAACGAGGCTACAAATACACAAATCAAAGAGAGGACGTCCTTAGGATCCTTTTGGAGAACAAGGAGTCTCATTTGAGCTGCGAAGAGGTACACGGAATAGTTGCCCGTGAAAGCAAGGATGTGGGCATAGCCACTGTTTACAGGACACTCCAGCTTTTTGAAAGGCTGGGGATAGTATACAGGATTAATTTTGACGATGGAGTGAGTCGTTACGAACTGAATCTCGGCAACGAGAATCATCACCATCATCATTTAATATGCACAGAATGTGGAAGCGTGACTGAGGTGAAGCTGGATCTTCTTGAAGCCCTTGAGGATGAGATCGAAAAAGAGGAAGGGTTTGTTATCCGGGATCACAATGTCAAATTCTACGGGATATGCAAAAAATGTAAGAATAAATGAAAGAATTTTAGAGAAAAACAAGGAGTGGTAAAGTGGCAAAACAAAATAAACTGAAAATTATCCCGTTGGGTGGATTGGGAGAGATCGGGAAAAACATAACCGTTCACGAATACAAGGATTCAATAGTAATCGTGGACTGTGGCATGACATTTCCCGAGGATGAAATGCTTGGAGTAGACATAGTCATACCGGACATTTCCTACCTGATCAAGAACAAGGAGAAAATAAAGGGATTGGTATTGACCCATGGTCATGAGGACCATATTGGGGCTATTCCCTATGTTCTGAAAAAGCTTGACATCCCCATTTACGGGACCAAGCTGACTTTGGGCTTGCTGAACAACAAGCTGAAGGAGCACAACCTGCCAAATGCACAGCTGAATGTGGTGGCTCACGGAGAGAAAATAAAGCTGGGCCATTTTGAAGTGGAATTCATACGAACTACCCACAGCATACCGGACAGTGCGGCCATCGCGCTGACAAGCCCGGTTGGAACAGTTATCCAGACTGGCGACTTCAAAGTGGACTTTACACCAATAACCTCGGACAAAATAGACCTTAACAGGTTCGCCGAGCTTGGAAATAAAGGGGTCCTGGCACTATTGTCAGACTCGACCAATGTTACGAGACCGGGCTATTCAATGAGTGAAAGAACAGTCGGGGAAACCTTCCGGAACCTTTTCTACAAGGCAAAGGGAAGGATAATCGTCGCTACCTTCGCCTCAAACGTGCACAGGGTTCAGCAGATCATAGATGCAGCGGAGCTTAATGACCGTAAGGTAATAATGTCCGGAAGATCCATGGTCAACGTGACCACGGTCGCCTCGGAGCTTGGATACCTTCGCTTCAACGAGGGCACGATAATAGACATAAAGGACATGAACAAATACAGAAAGGACGAGATCGTCCTGATAATGACCGGGTCTCAAGGAGAGCCAATGAGCGCCCTGACAAGGGTCGCATCAAATGAGCACAGACAGATCGATCTTATGAGCGATGACCTTGTCATAATATCGGCAACACCGATACCGGGAAACGAAAAAACCGTATCTAAAGTAATAAATAACCTTCTGGGGAAAGGTGTAGAGGTAGTATTTGAGGCATACGAGGACATCCACGTATCAGGCCACGCCTGCCAGGAAGAGCTGAAGCTTATGCACAGTCTTGTAAAGCCGAAGTTTTTTATTCCTGTCCACGGTGAGACTAAGCACCTAAAGATGCACGCCGACATAAGTGAAGCACTTGGAACGCCAAGAGAAAACATCTTTATCCTCGAGAACGGTCAGACCCTGGAGCTGTCAAAAAACGAAGCAAATCTCGGGCAGATGGTGCCGTCGGGACATATTCTGGTGGACGGCCTTGGAGTCGGCGACGTTGGAAATATAGTATTAAGGGACAGAAAGCACCTTTCAGAGGATGGACTCATAGTAGTCGTAGTGACCATGGACAAGGAGAAGGGCATCGTAGCAGCAGGACCTGATCTGGTTTCCAGAGGCTTCGTCTACGTCAGGGAATCCGAGGACCTTATGGTCGAAGCAAGACGGGTCGTAAAGGAGACCCTTGAAGCCTGTGAAGCAAAGAAGATCAAGGACTGGTCTGCAATAAAGTCCAACATAAGGGATGACCTGAGGACCTTCCTCTATACAACAATAAAGAGAAATCCTATGATATTGCCTATCATAATGGAGGTATAAGACAAAAGGAGAATACGAATGGGCACAAGACTTATAATGTACCTGGCAGTCATCATGCTGGGAGCCTTGGTTGGAGCCAGAGCAAGCCTCGGCGATCAGCTGAAGAAAAGACTGGGCAGCATCCAGACTGCCTGTCTTCTTTTGTTGCTGGGGGTAATGGGAGTAAAGATCGGGATGGATCAGGGCGTAATTGATTCCTTCCTTCAAATCGGATACAGAGCAGTAGTAATGAGCATATTCACCATCAGCTTCAGCATCCTGGGAGTTCTTCTTGTAAAAAGATTTGTTACAGGAGGTAGTGCAAAATGACCCTTAGGATACTCTTAGCAGTTGCTGTTGGAGCTCTTATGGGAATGTTCATCCTTCCTCAGGGAGCTCTTGCATACACCGATCTTGTTATCGACATCGGGCTTATGCTGCTGCTGTTTTTTGTCGGGATAGATATCGGGCTTAACCGATCTGTATTCGGCAGAATAAAGGCAATCGGATTCAGGATACTGTTTATACCTTTAGCCATCATTATCGGGAGCATAGCAGGCTCAGCAGTTGCAGGGATCGTTCTTGGTATGCCATTCAACGAGGCAGGTGCAATAGGTGCCGGACTTGGATGGTACACACTCTCATCTATCCTCGTTGCAAATTATTCAAGTCAGCTATCAGCCATGGCATTTATCGCCAATGTAACAAGAGAGCTAATAGCATTTATTATCATACCTACGGTGGCCAAAAAGCTTGGCTTTCTTGAAGCCATCGCTCCTGCTGGCGCAACGGCCATGGATACTGGGCTGCCGATCGTCTCCAGGTCCACGGATCCTGAAACGGCAATAATAGCATTTATATCCGGAGTAATCTGCACCTCTGCAGTTCCGGTTTTAGTCCCGCTGATACTGAATCTATAGCAGGGAAGGAATGATATCATGAACATTAGATACCTAACCAAGGCAAGCTTGATAGCTGCCATATACTTAGTTCTGGTTCTTCTTCAGGCTCTGCCATTTCCAATGGCTAACCTGACATTTGGACCAGTTCAGTTAAGAATCGCAGAGGGGCTTACACTGCTCCCCTTAGTCGAATCTGCAGCGGTGCCAGGTCTTTTTATCGGAGTTCTCCTGGCCAACTTTCTGTTGGCACCCTATTCAGGCTTTGGACTCGTTGACATTATAGGAGGCTCACTTGTAACTCTTATAGCAGCATATCTTACCTCAAAGGCAAAAAACAAATACATAGGTATGCTGCCGCCTATCCTGTTAAACGGAGTCATCGTGTCGATCTGGGTATCCTATTTCACCAAGATCCCATACCTATACACAGTGCTTGGAATAACTGCAGGAGAGCTTGTAAGCGTCTCCATATTCGGAAGCCTTATTCTCTATGTCTACGAAAAGGCTTCTAAATACAGGGAATGGTAAAATGGCTCATATAAATGAAGACTACATCACAACCTATATAAGGGAGCTGACTCCTAAAAGCTCACCTCTTTTACAGGAGCTGGAAGCTTACGCCGAGGAGAACCATGTTCCCATAGTTCAACCGGAGGTTGGTCAGCTTCTAAGGACTCTTTTAAGGATCCATAAACCTGCAGCAGTCCTTGAGGTAGGGACTGCAATAGGCTATTCAGCCATACTTATGGGGGAGTGCCTTGAAAGTGGATGGACGATCACAAGTCTTGAAAGAAACCAGGAAATAATCCCGATAGCGCTTGAAAACATAAAAAGAGCAGGCTATGAAAAAAGCATTAAGGTCATCCCGGGGGATGCCCTTGAAACCTTCCCGCATCTGTCAGGCTCCTATGATTTCATATTTCTCGATGCAGCCAAGGGACACTATATGGAGTTCTTTGACTATGCCTCAGCGCTTCTTAAGCCTGGAGGGATGATCGTCTCAGACAACGTGCTATACAAGGGTATGGTGGCAGAGGACAGCCTCGTGATGAGAAGAAAAAGAACTATAGTTAACAGACTCAGGGACTATCTTGAGAGAATAAATAACCTTGAAGGCTACATCTCATCAGTGATACCAATAGGTGACGGAGTCGCAATAACCTGCAAGGAGGCAAACTATTGAAGAAAGTAGAGCTGCTGGCACCAGCCGGCGATTTGGAAAAACTGAAAATGGCGATAATATACGGGGCAGATGCCGTATACCTGGGCGGAGAGGCCTTCGGAATGCGTAAGGCTTCAAAGAACTTTACCCTTGATCAGATCAGGGAGGGCGTATTGTTTGCCCATGACAGAGAGAAAAAGGTATACGTAACACTTAACATCGTTCCCCACGACAAGGACATGGAGGGGATCGAGGAGTATGCAAAGGAGCTGGAGGAGGCAGGAGTTGACGCCTTCATAGTATCAGATCCCGGAATGTTTACAGTAATCAAGAGAACAACTCCAAATATGGAGATCCATATAAGCACACAGGCAAGCGTAACAAACTACGAAACCATAATGTTCTGGCATGGCCTTGGTGTAAGACGTATCGTACTTGCCAGAGAACTTTCACTGGAGGAGATAACAAATATAACCAGGAGACTTCCCGATGACATGGATATAGAGTGCTTCGTCCACGGGGCGATGTGCATGAGCTATTCGGGAAGATGCCTTATAAGCAACTACATGACTGGCAGGGATGCCAACATGGGCGACTGTGCCCAGCCCTGCAGATACAAATACCATGTAGTTGAAGAAAAAAGACCCGGACAGTACTTCCCAATAGAGGAGCACGAGGAGGGAACGTTTCTCTTCAACTCCAAGGATCTCTGTATGCTGGAACACCTTCCGGAGGTCATAGAGGCAGGCATCCACAGCCTTAAGATCGAGGGCAGGGTAAAGAGCTCCTATTATGTCGCAACAGTAATCAGATCCTACCGTATGGCATTAGATGCTTACCTTAAGGATCCTGAAAACTACAAATACGATCCTGCATGGCTTACTGAGATCCAGAAGGTCAGCCACCGGGACTTTACAACTGGCTTCTTCTTCAAGAAACCGGGAACCGAGGACCATGTATATGGAACCAGCTCATACCTTAGAGGCTATGACTTTGTAGGAATGGTACTGGATTATGACAAGGAATCAGGCATAGCAACTGTTGAACAAAGGAACAGGATGTTCGTAGGTGAGGAGATAGAAGTATTCGGACCTGGAAAGGACTATTTCGTTCAGACAATCGGGGAAATGTGGGACGAGGAGAACGTTCCTATAGATGTAGCGCCTCACCCCCAGCAGATACTAAGGCTTAAAACAATGCAGCCTGTTGAAAGGTTCGATCTCATAAGAAAGCCCAGGGAGGATTGATCAAAGGTGAAAAGGCCCATACTCATAGGAATAGCAGGAGGAACAGGCTCTGGCAAATCAACCGTAACAAGGGAGATATATAAGTCAATAACTGACAGGAATGTCGCTATTATAGAGCAGGACTCCTACTACAAGGACCAGAGCGATATAAGCTTCGAGGAAAGAGTAAAGACCAACTACGATCACCCTTTTGCCTTCGATAACGAGCTTCTTATAAGCCACCTCAAGGACCTTCTCGACGGTAAATCGATTCAAAAGCCTATATATGACTTTGAGAATCACAACAGAAAGAAGGAAACTGTCCTGGTTGAACCAAAGGACATAATCGTTCTCGAAGGTATCCTTATACTGTACGACGAGGACCTTAGAAACCTTATGGACATAAAGCTGTTTGTAGATACTGATGCAGACGTAAGAGTCATCAGGAGGATACTAAGAGACATCAAGGACAGAGGAAGAACCCTGGATTCAGTAGTAAAGCAATACATGACAACAGTCAGGCCTGCCCACATGCAGTTCGTCGAGCCTACAAAGAGGTATGCAGACATTATCATTCCTGAAGGCGGCTACAATAAGGTAGCCATCGACATAATCGTTACAAAGGTAAATGACATAGTAAAGCAAAAAAAGTATATATAAATATGATATTCCATGGTTGATATTAAGGTAATATTCATAAGAATAATTTAGAAAAAGGAACAAATTGTGACAATTTCGTTATGATTTTACTATAATGTGAAAAAAACATTGATTTCTCAACAAGACATATGTAGAATAAGAATACAAATAATTATATCAAATATTCAGTAAATTACTTTTCTATTGTAACTACCACAAAAACCTGAAACAGGAGAAGGTAAAATGCAAAAATCAACTCTTAAAATAGGTGAGCTTCTGCTGTATGCAGGGAAAATCTCATCAGAACAACTTAATGAAGCACTTGCTGCCCAAAATGGTTCTTCCAAGAAACTTGGTGAAACCCTTGTGGAGTTAGGCTACGTATCTCAAGAAGATATTGTTGAAGTTTTAGAGTTTCAGTTAGGCTTTCCAAGAGTAGATCTCAACAAGTATGAGATCAACCAGACAGTAGTTAATTTGCTGCCGGAATCAATTGTTAAGAAGTATAAGCTTATACCGATAGATAAGAAAGACGACCGACTGGTAGTAGCAATGGTTGACCCTCTGAATTTTTTTGCAGTAGATGACATCAAGTTATTTACAAAAATGGAGCTTGAGCCCGTACTTGCAACAGCCAATGATATCTCTAAGTTTATCGATAAGTATTATAGTGGAGAATCTACGAAAAAAGTTCTCGAGGAGTTTGGAGACATATCTCCATCAAATGAGTCTGAATTTGATGAGGTTGAGGAGGCGGAGGTTGCTTCAGCACCAATAGTTAGACTTGTGAACTCGCTTTTCGAACAGGCAGCAAGAACAAAAGCCTCAGACATTCACATTGAACCTTATTCAGATGAGATCCGGGTCCGTTTCAGAATAGACGGAGATCTCAGAGAGATAATGAGTCTGCCCAGATCAAATCACTCAGCTATCGTGACGCGTATCAAGATCATAGGTAAGATGAACATAGCAGAGAAAAGGGTCCCGCAGGATGGCCGTGTCGAGGTAAGAATAAATGACAGGGAAATTGATATGAGAATATCTTCACTCCCTACTGTTTATGGTGAAAAAGTAGTAATAAGGCTGCTGGATAAATCAAGCTTCAACTTTACTAAGGCCGGCTTAGGCCTGAGTGATCATAATATAAAGCTTTTTGATGATATTCTTAGGCAGCCATATGGTATGATTGTTGTTACCGGTCCTACAGGAAGTGGCAAGACAACAACCTTATACACTGTTCTTAGAGAATTAAATCAAATTGAGAAAAACATTATTACCGTTGAAGATCCGGTTGAATATAGACTGGAAGGCATAAATCAGGTACAGGTTAATGTTAAGTCAGGTCTTACCTTTGCATCCGGATTAAGGTCCATACTTCGGCAAGATCCGGACATAGTAATGGTTGGAGAGATCCGTGACGGAGAGACTGCAGAGATAGCTGTAAGGGCTGCAATAACTGGGCATCTCGTTTTATCTACTCTCCATACAAATGATTGTCCATCCACTGTTGCAAGATTGATAGATATGGGTATAGAACCGTATATGGTATCATCAGCTGTAATCGGGGTAGTTTCTCAAAGACTTGTTAAAACGCTTTGCAGTAAATGCAAGCGGCCTTATGAAGCCAGTTACGACCAGCTGAAGATCCTTGGTAAAAAGGAAACTGACACTTTGGTACTGCATAAACCAGTAGGATGTAATGCGTGCAATGCAGGATATTTGGGTAGGGCAGCAGTTCATGAGATAATGCCCGTAAATGAGGGTATAAGAAAGCTGATAGATAATGGAGCTACTACTGATGTGATCCGTGATGAAGCCATTGCCCAGGGGATGACTACACTTTTTGATTCTGCACTGGTACTTGCTGAGCAGGGGAAGACAAGCTTTGAAGAGGTCATGAGGGTAGGATTCACTTTAGGTTAGGGGGAGTTTGTCATGAATATAAACAGTATAGTTGATGAAGGTATCAGGCGGATGGCTTCGGATATTCATATCACCGTTGGTATTCCACCTAATTTAAGGGTGAATGGCGAGTTGATTTCATTCGGGGATTCTCCGTTGACCCCTGAAGATACTGAGGAGCTTGTAAGACAAGTACTGTCCGATTCACAGTTTGATGCTTTGAATGACAAAGGAGAGATTGATTTTTCATATTCTGCTCCTAAACAAGGACGTTTCAGAGTCAATGCTTATATACAAAGAGGGAGCTACGGATTGGCTTTGAGGATAATACCCTTGGAAATACCATCCATGCAAAAATTGGGTTTGCCTCCTGTAATTAGCGATTTAACAAGACTCGCCAGAGGACTTGTTCTTGTGACTGGACCGACAGGCAGTGGAAAATCTACTACTCTTGCAACCATGATCGACCAAATAAACAGGGAAAGAAAAAAACACATACTTACATTAGAGGACCCAATCGAATATCTGCATAAGCATAATAAATCTATAGTTAACCAAAGGGAAATTGGAACAGACTCAAAAAGCTTTTCAAGTGCTCTAAGAGGAGCCTTAAGACAGGATCCCGACGTGATCCTTGTTGGAGAGATGAGAGACCTTGACACCATATCAATTGCAATTACAGCAGCTGAAACGGGGCACTTAGTCCTTTCAACACTCCATACCCTTGGCTCCGCAAAAACGATTGACCGGATCATTGATGTTTTTCCACCATATCAGCAGCAGCAAATAAGAGTCCAGCTTGCATCGGTGCTTCAGGCTGTCATATCACAGCAATTACTACCCAAAGCTGACGGTAATGGAAGAGTAGCTGCCATGGAGGTTATGATAGTTACCCCTGCTATACGGAACCTAATTAGGGAAGACAAGGTCCATCAAATAGGTACTGCTATCCAGACAGGCAGCAAATACAGAATGCAGACTATGGACAATTCATTGACAGAGCTTTATAGAAGAGGTCAGATAAGCAAGGATATTGCTCTTTCACAGGCAATAAATACTGAAGATATCAAGAAATATATAGTGTAGGTGAGGCCTATGAAATTCAAGTATAAAGCAATAACTTCAAGTGGTCAGAAAATAGAGGGAGTTTTTAATGCTGCCAGCGAGGAAGATGTTGTGACTATGATTAAAGGCAATAGTTATCTTCCAGTCAAGGTAGAAAGGGATATAGGTCAGGAAGCACAGATAGAGATATTTAAAAGCAAGGTAAAAAAGAAGGATTTAGCATTGTTTTGCAGGCAGTTCTTCACTATGCTCGATTCTGGTCTGGGAATTGTCAAGTGCCTGGATATACTTGAAATGCAGACTGAAAATAAGACATTGAAACCGATTATTGGTGAAGTTAACGGTGACGTTCAAAAAGGACTTTCCCTTTCGGAAGCTATGAATAAGTATCCGGATATTTTCCCGACTATATTGACGAATATGGTGGAGGCAGGTGAAGTCAGCGGTAATCTGGACGCTATACTTGAAAGGATGGCAGTCCATTTTGAGAAGGAAAACAAGTTGGAAAATAAGATAAGGAGCTCAATGGTTTATCCGATAGCTCTATTGGTTGTAAGTATAGCAGTAGTCATATTCATGATCACATTTATTTTACCGACATTTACAGGAATGTTTGCAGGAAGTGGGGTAGAGATTCCGTGGCCCACCAGGGTATTGTTAGGGATGAGTGACTTTATCAAGTCATACTGGTACATTTTGCTTGGAATACTTGGGCTGATGACGTTTACAATAACTACATTTAAAAAGTCAGAAGCAGGCAGAGCATTTTTTGATGGATTAAAGCTTAAATTGCCAGTGATAAAAGGCACGACGGTTAAAATAATTACTTCCAGGTTTACAAGGACACTTTCAACACTGATGGATTCAGGTATACCATTGATCAAGTCTATGGAGGTGGTAGCTAAGGTAGTTAATAATCTTCCAGTGGAAGAGAAGATAGAAGATGGGATAGAGGAAATCAGAAAGGGGGTACCGCTGTCCAGAGCAATCCAGAACGTAGGAGTTTTTCCACCAATGGTAGATTCTATGATCAGGATTGGTGAGGAATCGGGGTCGCTGGATGAAGTACTTTTAAAGACTGCAGATTTTTACGATGAGGAGGTAGAAACCTCCTTAACCAAGTTGACAACATTGATAGAACCTATTATGATTGTAGGTATGGCGATCGTTATAGGTTTCATCGTAATAGCTATGTATTTGCCAATGTTCGATATGATGAAAACCATATAATCAGAGACAACAATGGCATATGAAAATGAAGTGTAGCCAGTTAACTCGACCTATGGGGAGGGATCTCGGTAGTTGTCATTCTGAACGGCAGTGAAGGATATTAAATCCTTTCATTGTGAATTGGTCTTGAAAATTGTGAACTGTGAATTGTGAATTGTGAACTGAATAAACGGCTTTAATTAAATTCATATATACTTAAAGCAAGTAAACAAGGAAGACAAAATTAAAAACGGGGAGGAATTTAAATGATTCAATGGTTTAACAAACAAATGAGCAAGAAGAGGAAAGGGTTCACCCTTATTGAACTGATTGTTGTAATTGCAATTTTGGGGATTTTGGCGGCGATAGCGATTCCAAGGTTGAGTGGCTCAAGAGATGAAGCTAACAAAACGGCTGTAGAAAGTACATTAAGAACTATCGATTCAGCTATTAGCATAGCTCAAGCAAATGGAAAAACTGTAACTGATATTGCTAGTTTGGTAACACATGGGACTTTAGCAGCAGCTCCTAATGGACCAACAGGAGCCACATATGCAATTGCAACTGTTGATGGTCAATTAAGAGCTGTTGTTTCAGTTCCAGCAGATACATTTGGAACTCATGCAGTTGTAACAACACAACCAATTGAAAAATTGAAAGATGGTACAACTATAGTTGGTTGGAATTAGTTCTCATATATATAAATGGGTTCCAGGGAAAGCTCCAAATCTTTGGATTCCAGGCCCCTCATGGCGGAAACTTTGGTATATGGGCAACCAAGCCTGTCACCTAAGTCAATAACTTATTTAATATTCTGAAAATATGAGTTAGTTAAGTATCACAATCAAAATTATTAAAAGCAAAGCAAGACTTAGACAGATTATTTCTGCTTAATTCTTGCTTTATTTTTACCCTGTTCACTTCAAAAAGTTTAGAGGAGGTAAATCTTATGCTGAGTTGGAAAAATGAAACCTGTAGTACCTGCATTTATTATGATGACAGTATGTTTCAATGCAAAGAGAATTATCGGACTTGGACAAGTTTTGATGATAATGCTTGTGAATACTGGGATGTACCCCATATTGTATATGATAAAAAAGAAGGCATAGCTAAGTCTGTAATGCCATGGGAAGTTCATCAATATGAGGACTAAAGGGAACAGGGATATCGTCTAGTCGAATTGTCTCATAAGTAAATAAAAATCAACAAGGAGGCTTGGAATCATACGATTCTGAGCCTTTGGTTTTATTGTGGGGCTTTGGAAATTAGGTGTTGTGGTATACTGGAAATAAATTCAGATTCTCAATTTAACATGGAGGTGTGTAAATGTCCATAGTCAAAATCTTAAGAGAAAAAGGTGACAAACATTTCAATATAGAAAAATATCCGCTTGAGGATTTATCTTCATCACATACGATTCTATTCTTGATTGATCATATGGAAATTATTTCTGACTACTTCACAGAGCATAGATTAGAGAGTCTTAGCAACGAGGATAAATACTACGACTTTTTATTCCTTCAATTCATTGAGAAATTTGAAACTGATATAGAACACATACCAAGTGAGTACGGCACGCAACTAAAAGAACTGGTGTACTTTGCAAAAAATGAGAAGGCACAAATAAATAATGGAGATATAATCAAATGTATCAAGGAGAATTATAAGTCAATTTTCAAGGCTGCTGATGATCACTATGATTCTGGTCTAAGAGATGAAACTCTCAATTATTTAATTTGTTTCAATTCTGGATTTAGGGATTGTGGAGTTTTTGAGTATCTGATAAAACACTACACATATTACGCGCTGGATAATCTAGAAAGATTACTTAGTATTTTTAAGCAGAATGGTAATCGTCTAGTGCGTCTGTTGATGATAGAACAAATACACAGAATATTGGACGTAAGGTTTGGTATGATATGTGAAGCGATAGTAGGAATCTATAATCGCGGGATTATTGATATCGCAGTGGAAAGTGCAAGGATTGTCTATAATAAGATAATTGAAAGAAATAAATCAGGTGAAGATGCTTTTTCCTTGCAGATTGACTTGAATTTGGCATATAAAACTCTATACCATTTGAAGATGGAGGAAGCTAAACAATTACTGTCACTAAAAAGAGACATAGATCAAAGAGTAAACGGATGGATTGAAAATTATGGACAAGTATTCGAGTTCGAAATACCAATCGGAGAGTACAGGAGATATCTCGAAGAATATGATGCGCCACCTTTTTATAAATACCTTGCTTTGACACATGACATAAATAATGAAACAAAATTATGGAAATCCCACATTGATTCACTATCTGAAGACAAGCAAGTTTCCCTTATGGACCTTGTAGCAACAGCACAAGGAACTAACTCATATTTTACATTGAGTAAAATAATGTCTTTTGATATTTATATAACCAACTATTCTCTCCAATTAATCAATTGGTTTTCGATTCCAAAATTTGAAGATGAATTTAGGGAATTTTTTAAGTCAAATGTGGATTATATCTTTGAAGTATTAAACCATGATATTAGTTTTGAAGGACTGGATGAAAATATAAAAAATTTCCTGGATTTAGTCTCTGGAGCTATTAGCGAGCGCGAACATGGTATAGCACTATTCAATAAGACTATGTACTTGATATCATTCTTAGAGAAAACATTGAGGTTGATATACTTATCGATAGATACCAAAATATTCTTTGAGAAAAATATAACCCTTGGATCAATATTTGGATCAAATGACAATTTAAATCCGGTCATGTTAAGACTTCTTGGGGAACATCAAATCAGATGGACAAGGTACTATCTATTAAAAGATGATGATGAAGTTGGTCTTGAGTACAGAAATAGAATAGCTCATCTAAGAGATGTTAAACCAAATAATTTTACTACAAACGAGTTTTTAAGTATTGTATGGATTGTTTTATCAACTTTAAATACCGTATTTGTTAATCTCATTAATGATGAGGATTTGGAAGAGTACATTATGAATGCAAGGAAGGATGAAGTTGATGGTGAATATTCAGTTTAGAGCTTATTTTTCAATTCAACATCTTAAGTCGGCTTATCTTTTGGGTATAGAAAGCAAAAAATTGGAAGAATTAGATTTAACGAATATATGTGGTTCAGAAAAAAACGACCTGATTTCAAGGAATCTAGCATTTGTTACAGGTTCGTTATTTGCATCAGTATCATTCTTGGAAGCAACTATCAGAGAAGTAATTTGTGATATAATAGATACGAAAGATAGAACATTAAATATCCCTACTAAAGACAGAGATAGTGTCGTAGTAGATTGGAATAAAAAGAGTAGAGATAGTCTGGAGAGATTGTCTATTTTAAATAAATATCAGAGGACATTAAGTATACTTAATAAAGTCACATTCGATAGTGGCTCAGAGATTTTTATTGATCTCATAAATGTCATTGAAGTTAGAAATGCATTAATACACTATACCCCAGAAGATTATTCCATACACTCTCCTTTTGTAAGTGAAATCAATAACCAGCATGCACTGACAGAATATCTTGATGGGAAGTTTGAACACTCAGTATTCTTTGAGAGAACAGGCAATCCTTTTTTTCCTGACAAGTGTTTAGGATATGGATTTTCAAGATGGACATTAGAGAACTCCATAAAATTTGTAAATGAATTCCACAATAAAATTGGGTTAAAGCCAATCTATAAACAAATAACTGAAGACATTAAGCTTTGAAAATAAGATAATTGTATTAATTCCTTTTTTATTGACCGCTCAAATTTGAGCCACCAATATCGACCTAGGGGAGGTCAAATCCCTACAACCCTTGCAGTTGGTGACCGCGTCAGGGTCACGTGTGAAAAATCGCGAAATTCGATAGGGGGGATACCCCAGTGCATTTTGATAATAGCCACAAGGCTGTGATGTGCTGAAAACGGTGCATTATGAAGCCCTGTGGCTATTTTGTTTCGTCCAAATGGTTCTGAAAATGCATAATTTTTATGCAAAAAAAAGGCTGTTTTTATGCAAAAATAGGCCAAAAAACTGTATAAACAACTTGCTAAAATACCCTGTTTGAGTGATTAATGAAATAGGGGAATTTTAGTGAAGGTGCACGAGGCTTGAATTATTGTCATGAAAATCGAGAACTATGTGGATCTGAGAGAGGACAGGAAAGGATGGTGTCAGATGGAACTTAATTACAACGTCAAAGGTGACAGACGAAAGCAGCTGGTAAAGGCATTAGAAGAAATTCTCGGTACTAAATCAGAGTACATGGGCGTACCGACATTTGCCTATCGTATAGGTAGGGTAATGGTGGATAGGGCTGGAACGGTTACAGAAGAAGGTTCATCCACAGAAGCGTTTCAGAATGTGGCTATTGCCCTTAGGTGGCGAGGCTTTGAACCAGAGGGAGGCCTTGAGAAGGCTGGCATAAGAACTCAAGGAGACGAAGGGACAATCACAGATTCTGTAGCTGCAGATTCTAATGAAGTGGCACTTCTAGAAATCCAGATGCCTGCAGACATATTTACTGACACATCACTTGAGAACCTGAAAAGGCTCATCCATGCAAAAGGGGATCTTATTAAAAGAGCCATCGGTACTGATAAGCTACCCATCAATATCTCGGAGGAGACTATCGGCTTTCCCTGGTTTCCTCTTAAGGGTGATGCAGATGAAGTAGAGCACCACAAGAAATTCATCGAAGCACTCTGCCACATGGCCATCAATCAAAAGCGGGTAACTGCCAAAGCGGTGAAAAGCGAAAATGAGAAGTATGACTTCAGGTGCTTTCTTTTAAGGCTTGGCTTTATAGGGGATGACCACAGGGCTTTCAGACGTTACTATCTAAGAAATCTTTCAGGGAACGCAGCCTTTAAGCGTGTGGAGTCCTGAGTCTGGTTAAGTTCAAAGTCTAAAATGAGCTAAAACGGATAGATGGGATGCAGGGTCCACAGGTCTATCCGTTTTGCCATTACAGTTATCTATAACGTCTAAATTTGATTTTTAAGGTGTGTAGGTCATCATCTCACCTGATGTAAATTGGTATTAACTGCTAAGTGGGCTTTGCCATTGTCGCTCAGTGCAGTAGGTGGCCATGTCCCTTAGGGTTTTGAAATAATAGCCGCTGCCTCTGTACTGAAGGCACCAGAGGTCTCTCGCTTCAGTACGCTTATCCCTCATTACGATGACCGGGTAGAAGTGTCCTAAACTCATCACGCGAATGATGTCAAAGTGTTCTGTATCAAGACCGGCTTTAATGCTTCTTGGGATTTTCACCATGTATTTCAGCTCCTTTCCTATTCCCTCGTTTGAATCTGCGTTTTTTTACGCGAAGCCCCAGCCCGCTGTCCGTATTGAAAAGGACCAGGGATAAACATACCCCTACGCCATTCTAATTAGCTTTACAGCCTCTGGTACTATTAACTTTCCATCAAGTCTTTCAAATCCCAGAAATCCAGTTTCATAATTGACAGCATATAACTCTGTTAACCTGGCGATTGTAAGGGGCTGACGCTGTATGATCCAGTAGAAGCTAAAATCCCCAAAAGCTATAGGTGCTCTACCACTCTCAATATTAGGCATATAGTTTGAGTAATAAACAGGCTTATTTAGGATGGTATCATCCACACTATTGTAAAGATAGTTCCCATTGGCATCCTTTAAGGTTCTAAGGTAAAAGGCTGTTTCATCATTCATAAGCCATACAGCATTTCTTCTGTGTTCAGGCTTAAGAGAGAAGTATAGTTTGATTACATCATCATAGCTTAGGTCGATACCTTCCTCAATAGTTACACCGACTTCTCCGCCACCTGTGGCATGTAATATCCCAGTAGGAGCATCAATGCCTGTGCCATTAATAAAGGCATCCTCTTCAGCTCTGCCAAATCTTCTGGAAAACTCGTTCTCAAGATAAGCTTCAATGTTGAAGTTGTTATCACCTACAAAGCTATTCTTGATCTTTGATATGGCAGCCAGTTTATAGGAGTTTACTGATATTTGTTTAAATCCATCTGAACTTTCCGGTATGGTTGTCATTTCCTTTAGCCACTGTGCACTTCCTATGGAAGTAATAACATTGATGGTTCCTTCGCTGGTAGAGGAGTCAATGGTAGTGGCTAACCTTCTAAATACATTTTCCTTCTCGAGAGTCTTTAGATACTTCTCATTGAATTCACTAGGAACGACATATCCTGAAGAATTCCCGCCTTCACTCATATCAGAGGGCCTATCGTGTTTTCCCCTCATTGTGTTCCAAAACGCATAGTTGTAAGTTGCTGTAGTTTTCATTATAAAATCCTCCTTTTATTTTGAGGGTGGCAATTATTGAGCACCCTGGTAATCAAATTATCTTTCATACTCATTGGTATTTCATTGCTGTCGTTTTTAACTGGCTTAAGCTCGATACCTTAACCAGATAATAATAGAAATCTAATCATTCTATTTTTCCTCCTTTCCGCGTATTGTAATCAGATAAGGGTAGAGTGGGGGATAGGCTTTATATCCTTCCAGCCTTGATGTAATAGGGTAGAGAGACCATTCTAGTGAACACAATTGCCGGTGGTAATGATGATTTTTATTTTTGGGGCAGTATGTGGCAGGTTTTTAGGTAAGTTTCTCGCGTGACTAAAGAAATTTAAAACCTACTGAAATTGCTGCCACAAGCTGCCCCATTGTGTATTTAGCCAAGAAACTCTAATCCTCTTAGGAGTTTATAGCCCACAAAGACTGTGGTTTTCTCACCACCGCTTCTTGGTCTTTTCCTTACGATTTCTCCCACATTGGAAAGGGCTGCTTTAAAGTTTCTGGCATTTTCTGCGTAGTAGCCATTTTCCCTGCACCAGCTCTGGTAGGCAAAGTATATGTCAGAGGTTCGTTCTTCACAGCTGCCATCTTCAATCAGGCGTTCTTCTATGAAAAGGCCAACCTTATCGTTTTCCTTGTGATAGGCTAGGGTAGCATCCTGTACAGACTTTGGCATATCAAGACCAGCCTTACAAAGCTTCTGGTAGCCTTCCAGAACCCAGTTCAGAATACCGCTGAGGTTCTCCTGACGGAAGAACTCATGCTTTAGACCATGGTCTCTTTCATGAGGTTCAAAGTGTCTTTCAAAGGGGATGATCTTAACACGTCCACTGGTGAGAAGGGTAAGGTCTGTCACCGTTGGCAGGTGATTGGTATTGGTGAAGATCTTAAATTGTGGTTTGAAGTCAAAGCTGTTCTCATGTAGGAATCTGGCATTGATTGTATCGCTCCCAGTCAAGGTCTTAAGAAGGGCTGCGCTTAAGGTCAGCTTCTTATCAGGCTCACTGATATTTACAAATCTTGCACCAGCAAGTCTTGCTACATCTTCAGAGGGTGCTGAGCCGTTTCCATTTGATTTGATCCCTATGGTCTCAGGTCTTGAGGTCCTGCCGTAATCACCACAGATACGAAGGAAGGTCTCCATGGAGGTGCCCTTGCCATTACGGGTAGTGGCACCAAAGAGGATGAACATGGCTTCATACCTTGTATCACCAGTAAGAGAATAGCCTAAGCTCTTTTGAAAGAAGTCCGCCTTTTCCTTATCACCACTCATGACTTCATCAATGAACTTCTCCCATCTGGGACACTTGGCGGATGGATCATAATGGGCACCTGCTATTTTGGTAATGTAGTCCTCAGCCCTGTGTTCATAAAACTCACTTGTCTTAAGATTGAGAGTCCCATTTTGGCAGTTCAGTAGATAAATGTCTTTATCAAAAGCGCTGATAGAGAGGGGATGAACGTCCTGGGCATCCTTTAGAATGGTTTCTCTTAGCCTTCTGGATTGCCACTTGGATACAAACTCGATGTATTGCTTTCTAAGCTGCTCTTCTTCGATTGTTAGGGCATATATCATAAGCTTATTGGCCAGTTTCTTGCAAAGGTTCATAACCTTTAGATTTCCAGTATCTGCTCGCCAGGCTCTGCCATCATAGACAAACCATTTCTTTCTCTCAGTGACATATCTGGCTATACCACTGTAGTGGTCTGCAAAGAGATTGCTGTTACCAATGTCATTCCATCCGTAGCGTGGATTGCTGTGAGGAGATAGTTCATTAAGTGGCTTGCAGCCTGGAACGTCAAAGTCTGATTCTATGGTAGAGAGTTTTCCCAGGGGACTGTAGACTTCTGATACGCTCTCTGCGGCTTTTTCCAGGGTGATCTGACCATAGGTAGACCCGCTTTGTACCCGATCCCATTTTTCCCTGTAGAGACCACTTAGGCGAAAGAGTCTGTCCATTTGGCTTAAGTCCCTACCGCACCAAAAGGCCAGATGGGTACAAAGGCCAAGGTCTGCTTCACTATGGGATTTGCCTTCAGGAATTTCACCGGCCCAGAGCCTATTAAACTCATCGTTATTTTTAGCCCCTCTTGCCTTTTTAAGCACCTCCTCATCAGAGAGGTAGGAGAAGGGAGGCTTGGTGTTTTTCTTTTTCTTTTTCCTAGGCCTTAGCATAAAGCGGTCAAGAAGTATCTGTAGCTTATCCTTTGCATCAAGAATGTCTCCAGCCTGAAATACATTACCAGTTATGGTTACAAACTTGTTTGTAGCTCCACTGACGTAGACCTCCAGGCCAAGGGCCTTGTTATTGATGTAGTACTTGCCGGTATTGTATTTAAAACCTGGAACCTTAAAGAGAATACGCAGGCCAGTTCCAGAAGGACTGATCTCCATATAAGAGCCATGGAATAATTCCACAATGGCCTTAGCCATGGAGGTAAGGGAACCATCTTCATTGATACAGTGGTCCACATCGATGGCAGAGAAATCATCAAAGACACCAATGCCCATGCCATCGTACTGGTTTATTAATTTAAGAACTGAAGCAAGATCACTAAAGGTCTTTATATTATTTGGCTGAGCACGTCTTCCATTTATTTGATAGGGAACCTTTGTAGGTTTGTCCTGACCATTTCTTTCCTCGTACTTCCAAAGACAGTACTTTCCATTCTCTTTTAAGTCCTTTGGCAGCTTGTCATATTTCATAGGGGATTCACCTCCTTCCTGGGGCTGCGGTTCTTATTTTAACTGCTATAGGGTATGGGTTTATGTCTAGAGGAGTAATGAAATACATCTTTAGTCCTCATCATCAAATAAGTCTTCAGCGCATTCGCTTCAGAAATATCCTGAGTAGACCGAATCCATTTCCGCTGTGTCAATCAAAGTGGAGATGAAATAACCCAGATCTGTTACACATAGCTTGCCACAGTTTTTACATTCCATTTGAATCTGCATCCTGCTCACCTCCTCTAGGTCTTTCAGAGCCATCCAGCTGGCTAAGCAGTTCCAGTAGCTTGTCATAGTTGATAAATGCCTTTTTTCCTACATAGATAACAGGGAGCTTACCATCCTTTAAAAGAAGCCTTATGGCATGTTCAGGCAGGATGCCTTTCTTGGCTATTTCCCTTACAGTAAGCATTGTGGGTTTGTTCTCTTTCAATTTGTCCACTCCTTTCAATAAATTATGGTGCTGCTTTTCCCAGCCTTGTAGGAAAGTTTCTAGTCCAGGCAGGGAACTCACAGTACAAGAAAATATGAGAAGTTTAAGGGTCATTCTCATCAACAATCTCTCATAAAGTGAGATTTATAATTTAATAATACAACACTAGGTGAGAGGTGTCAATGCTAAAAGTCACACAAAGTTAGATTAAATTAAAATAATTTAAAATAAATCTCACATTATGTTTGACAATACTCACTGATGGTGATATTATTAACTCAAGAAAGACAACAATACTAAATGAGGTGAGATGATGTTTGCTGAAAGATTAAAAATATTAAGGGCGGAAAAGGGATTAACCCAGGTGGAACTGGCAGATATGCTGGGAGTATCCAAAGGTACTGTAGGTATGTGGGAAACAGGAAAAAGAATGCCTGGCTTCGAGACCCTGGATGAAATGACAAGAATATTTGAAAGGAGAATGGACTACATCCTTGGCTACTCCAATGACACCACTTCTCCAATCCTTACTGATGAAGACATTGAGCAGCTTGGCACATGGCTTGTGGAGGATGATTATACTGAAATTGTCTATTCCTTTCTAAGGCTTGATTATTATGGCCAGGAGGCAGTGGAGAGTCTTATAAGGGCAGAGACAAGAAGGTGTAAGGACCAAGGGACTCTGAAATCAAGGGATGACTTCCAGGCCATAGTTAAGGTAAACGTAGTGGTGGAAGAGGAATAGGAGAGGTTTGGAAGCTGTTTTAATCTGCAGCTTCTTCTCTCTTTTAGGTGCTATTAAAATCATATCAATATGGGCTCTAAACCCCTTATAAAGCTTGATAATATGCGGGTTTAGAGGTAATATGTGACACTAATAGGAGGAGAGTTTCTACCTATGATAATAGAAAAACTTTAGAAAGGAGTGCATGGGATGCTACTAGGTGAAGCCTGTGAAAGGTTTAATGACTATTTGGAAAGTATCGACAGAAGTCCAATGACTATAGAGCGCTATTCAAGGGACATGATCTTCATTAGAAAATACTTGGAAGAGAAAGCTAATGGACCAGTGTTTGTGGATGAAATCACAGAAAAGGATCTGGAAGACTTTATGAGATACCTAAAAGATGTAAGGCAGTTTGCTCCAAGCAGCAGGAGCAGGTACTTTTACACCTTAAGAAGCTTTTATAAGTTTGCGACAAAGAAGGATATCGTAGAGAAGGATATTGCAGCAAAAATGGACACCATAAAGATGCCACAGAAGGAAAGGGTCTACCTGACAGAAGAAGAGGTGATGCAGGTGGCAGATGCAATTGATATCTACCTGATCAAGCTCATAGTGTTATTTCTTTTTAACACAGGCTTAAGGATTTCAGAATGCAGAGATTTAAAACTTGAAGATGTGGATTTGGAGAAGAGGATCATTTATGTTATAGAAGGAAAGAACAAGAAGGATAGGGTGGTTCCAATAAACAACAACCTTTATGAGCTCTTGGTTGACTATATTGAAAACCATAGAGATGCACCAGAATCCAACTACTTCTTTGCAACAAGCCAATCTGGTAAAGGGAGCATTTCCTATCCCCACATTAGCCTTACCTTAAGGGAGGCTGCACAGAAGGCTGGAATAAAGAAGCAGGTGACCTGCCATATATTAAGGCACTCCTTTGCTTCAGCCCTTGTGAAAAAGAAAGTGGGCCTTGTGGAGATTCAAAAGCTCTTGGGCCATTCAAACCTGACGGTGACATCCATTTACACCCACACCAGCATGGATGCCCTATCAGATGCGGTAAATACACTGAACTAAGAAGGGAGGAAGGACATGGCGCTTATAGAATGCAAGGAACCGGTATTTGATAGAAAGGTAAACAAGGTTCTGGAACTATTGGAGGAAGGAAAAGAAAAAGAGACCATAGCAGAGGACTTAGGATATACCAATCCCATATCCCTCGACAATTACATGAGAAGAAGAAACTTTGCATGGGAATCCAGACAGAAAAAATATGTACCAGCTTCTGAAAAGTATTCAGCTCAGGGTAGGAACAACATACTCAAACTAAAGGGAATATCAAAAGCTGCACTTGTTATTTCACTCTTTACAGAAGATGGAGCAGATCCAAGAGATATTGCAGAGCAAACTGGATTTGTAAGCCACAATGACATGGCAGTCTATATGAAAAGAAAAGGCTATGAGTGGGATACCAAAAAGGCAAACTACGTGAAGGCAAATACAGAAGATGAAGACAGTGAATTAAATACAAGCCAGGTTAATGTTGGGTCAGAGGCAATGGAAGAAATTCTAAGAGAAATACTTCAGGGGATAAATGACTTAAAGGGTGGAAGGAAGAAGGGAAAAGGAAAGAAGGAGATCGGTGAAGAGGCATCAGAGATACCAAGATACATTGTAAACGGTAGCTATGGCACTAAGGCAGTTAGGATGAACGCTGTGCTTGACCACCTAATCACAGCCTTTAGCAAGGAGAAGTATATTTCCCAAAGAGAGATAGTAGAAGTAGCCATTGTGGAATTCTTTCTGAAATATGGAAAACCAGGACTCATCCAGGAGTTTCTGGATTAAAACTTAAAATGAAATGAAAGGGGCTAAATCTTCTAAGTAAGTGGATTTAGCTCTTGTTGCTTTTTGGTGTTTTAGCTCAAGGGGAAGAATTACAAAAAAATGACCGAATAAAAATCGGAAAAGTGACCGAATGAAAATAGAAAAAGTGACCGAATGAGAATTGCAAAAATGACCGATTAGCTTTATACTATAGTTGAGGTGAAATAAAATGAGGAATCAAGATTATTTACCAAGAATCATTGATAAAGTTGTTGAAAGTCATTTAAAGACATTTGGAGCGGTTTGTATTGAAGGAGCTAAATGGTGTGGAAAAACCTGGACTGCTAATATCCACAGTAATAGCAGCATATATCTAGGAGATCCTGCTGGAAATTTCCAGAACAAGTCTTTGGCAAAAATTGACCCCAAACTGGTATTGGAAGGAGAAGCACCCAGGCTAATAGATGAATGGCAGGAAGTTCCTGAACTATGGGATGCTGTAAGATTTGAGGTGGACCAAAGAGGTAGGAAGGGTCAGTTTATATTGACAGGCTCTGCTACTCCTGCCCAGAAGGGAATACTACACAGTGGAGCAGGTAGGATATCCACCTTAAGAATGAGGCCTATGTCTTTATATGAGTCCAAGGATTCAACTGGACAGATTTCCTTTCAAGATATTTGCAATGGGAACTACAAGAACATGGGGGTTGATGAGGCAAGTTTAGACAGGATCATAAACTTAATAATAAGAGGAGGATGGCCAGGTAGTTTAGATATTGAGTCCTCAGATTATACTGTTCTTGCCAGAGAATACTTAAATGCCACTATCAACCATGACATCTATAGGCTGGAAGGGATCAATAGGAACACTCGGAAGATGAATCTACTCCTTAGGTCCTTGGCCAGGAATGAAAGTACAACAGTTTCAATGAGTACCCTAAGACGAGATATAAGGGAACACGAAGAGGATGATTTGGATGGTGATACCATTTCAACATATCTGACTCTTTTCGAGAGAATGTTCCTTATTGAGAATCAGAAAGCCTTCTCTTCAAATATTAGATCATCAACTAGACTGAAAAAGCTGGATAAAAGACACTTCGTAGACCCTTCCTTAGCCTGTGCTTTATTAAATGCAACTCCAAAGATGCTGATTAATGATTTGAACACATTAGGCTTTCTATTTGAAGCCCTATGTGAAAGAGATTTAAGGATCTATGCAGAATCCTTTAATGCCGAGCTATATCACTATCAGGATTATGATGGAGATGAGATCGACTCTGTTGTGGAATTGGAGAATGGTGATTGGATTGCCATAGAGATAAAGCTTGGAAGCAATCAGATTGATGAAGCCGCAAATGCATTGATAAGAATCAAGAACAAAATATTAGATGATGGTGGAAAACCACCAAAGGTTATGTGCGTAGTCTGTGGAATTTGCAAGGCTGCATATTTAAGGGATGATGGGGTCTATGTGGTCCCGATTACAGCCTTAAAACCGTAATCGAATCTCACATTTAGAGAGAAACGATTAACTATTTCACTCAAAAATCAGTTCAATCATAGTGTTGTCATAGCTATTATAACATATGATATGGTTGTCATAGCAATGAAAACTATATGCCAAGGATTATAAAATCACGATAAACCGCAGAAAACAGCCATTCTGATAATCACAATCACACAACAGATAGTGAGAATTCGACGGGTTCACCCTTATTGAACTGATTGTAGTTATTGCTATTATTGGTATACTTGCAGCTATTGCTATACCAAGACTGGGTGGGTTTAGAGATACAGCTGATACGGCAGCACAGCAAGCGAATGAAAGAACTATTGATAGTGCAGTTGCGATGTATTTAGCTGAAAATGGGACTCCAGCAGCAACAGCAGACTTTGATTTAAGTGAATATTTTGCGGAAGGTACGACAACTTTAGTAACTGAAACTAAGGGAACTATAGACGTTTCGGATATTAAAATTGATACTGATGGTGCGTGGTCTGCAGGAACTCCATAAAAGTTGAAGAATTTATCTCAACACAACGGTACCTTTCTATAATTTCAGGTAGCTTGTAGCTTATAGTAATTACGATACTAGAATATTAAACGATATCACGTACAGGAAAGATAATCATCATATTATTGCTTGGGACAATCTTACTAATTGAATTAGAACTAACTAGAAGGCTTAGGATCATTAGATTCTGAGCCTTTGGTGTTATTGGGAACTTTTGTTATTGTGTGTTGTGGTATATTGGAAATAGCATAAAAAATGAAGATTTTAAATCAAATTTTAGAAAATAGATAGAAGTACGCGCAAATAAACTATGGGAATTTTTCAATTGTATCCAGAAACCCACGGGGAGACGATATTATTGCAGTAAAAGATAAAAGAGTGACGGTGCTGAAAACGCTTATATATCAGAAGTTTTAATACACAGCTAGATGCAAAAACTGAAGAACTGCTACCACTTCACGAAATACTAGAATTTAACATTTAAAGGAATGATTGAAATGATTAAAGGCTTCACTTTTTACCAAAGCGGAAGGCTTCCGTTTGTGATCGATAATTATATAATGGAGTTGTTTACAGATGAAACCTTACTGTCTGATTTTACAAAAGAGCATAACTTCAAGAAGAATTATATTCTTACAGGACAGTGTTTTATTTTAGGATCTCAATCTCAAAAAATCACGATATCTGTTGAACATTCTCTTGGCAGCACCTGCTATTTGTCATGTTATCTTATTGACAACATTAGTTCTAAAGGAGAGTATGATGCTATTGGAGTTCAATCTTCGTTTCTTGATGATATCTTCAAATATAAATATAACTATTTGGATTTTGCAAAAAATGGATTCAACCTTTCCATAAATTTTAAAGATGTATATAAAGTTCCGTTTAAAATGCAAAACAAGCAATATGAACTGATATATCGTATCGGTCAAAATGGGCTGCTAGGTTTATTGGAAGACTTTGAAAAGAAGGGTGAAGTACTAATACCCTTAAAATTTGGAGAAATTCAAGAATGCTATAGTGTTTCAATAGTTTTGCAGCGATTTGCTATGTTTATGATTTCACGGTCTGATATATCGTTCAAGCGAATCGTCCTGTATAACAAGGGTCTAATAGCAGGATGGTTTTATTGTAATCTAATTTCAGAGGAATCTTATTCTGCATATGATGTTCTTTTTTACGAATTCGATGTTATGAAGTACGCCCCTAAAATACTAAATAACATAGCTTTGGATGTATACAATAAAATAACTCAAAGTATTCCCTTAGGACATGACATTTAGCGTGCACGAGTTTTCTATATACACCACAAAGGTTCATTGAGCAGATTATGGCTTTTGAGTATTTATTTGAAAAGCTCGAACCAAAGAAGGCAAAAAATAGAAACTTCTCACTAAAGCAGGAGCTGAAATCGATGTTTGATTCATTTCCAGAAATTCTATCAAATACAAGGTTTTCATCTGAGGATATCAGCGGGCAAATAAAAGAAATTAGACGGGATTTTGTGCATGGGTATGCCTACTACTATGACTTCAAAACTGATTCTAAGATCCAGTATATGATCATCAAACTGGACAGATTAATTCGGAATATGAGTTTAAAGTGGATAGGTTTTTCTTCAGATGAAATAAATGAGTATAAAATTATCTTATGAGTTGCGCAGTATTTTTAGAAGACAAGGCAAAGGGACAGGGACACTTTCTCATTAAATATTGTGGCATACTAAGACTTGTGTATTAAACTGCAAACCTATACAGCCAAGCAGGTGATCAAGAAAAGGTTCAAGACCGGGTGAATCAGTTGATTGAACTGCAGTAAGAGTATCCGTTTTTAGAGAAGTATTTTTAGTGATGGGAGTGTGGAATTTATCTACAGATTAGCAATAAAGACATATTATTCTATACAGCATTTGAAATCCAGTTATTTACTTATTGAAGAGTCTCAAAGAATTGAATCCTCTGACTTGTCATTATTAGAAGGAATTGAAAAAGTTGAATTAAGCTCAAGGAATTTGGCGTTTGTTACCGGAGCGATCTTTTCTACAATTGCATTTATTGAAGCAAGTATTAATGAGTTGCTCTCTGATATATCCCAAAATGATGATAGAGTTAAAACCCTTCCAAAAGACAATAAAAAAGCCATTAAGGATCTTTGGGACAAAGAAGATAGAGGTAGTTTGGAGAAATGGTCAACTCTCAAAAAATATCAAAAGACTCTAGAGTTATTGGACAAAGAAAAGTTTGATGAAGCTTCTGAACTATTTGAAAATGTTTCACTATTAGTTGAACTTAGGAATACGCTTATGCACTTTAAACCCGAATGGAATTCAATTCATTCTCCCTATCTGTCAGAGAATGAAAATCAGCATAAGCTGACAAGTAAACTTGAGGGTAAGTTTGAGCTATCTGTTTTCTTTAAAAATTCTGGGAATCCATTCTTTCCAAGTAAATGTATGGGTTATGGTTGCGCTGAATGGTCATTAAAAAATGCTGTTATTTTTGTTGATGAGTTTTATAGAAGAATAGGTATTAAACCTAATTATGATCATGTCAGAAAGGATTTGTGATTAGATTCACTTTTACTCAAATCTGAATATAACCTCTCACTTATTGACCGCTCAAATCTGAGCCACCAATATTGACCTAGGGGAGGTTTAATCCCTACAACCCTTGCAAATGGTGACCGCGTCAGGGTCACGTGTGAAAAATCGCAAAATTCCATAGGGGGGATACCCTGAGAACATTCTTATGATAGCCACAAGACTATGATGTGCTGAAAACAGTGCGTTTACAAGTCTTGTGGCTATTTTTGTTTTGCCCAAATGGTTATATATAAAAAAGTAACCGAATGAAAACCGGAAAAATGACCGAATGAAAACAGAGAAAATGACCGAATTGGAATTGCAAAAATGACCGATTAGCTTTATAATGTAGTAGAGGTGAAATATAATGAGGAATCAAGATTATTTACCAAGAATCATTGATGAAGCTGTAAAAAGTCATTTAAAGACATTTGGAGCGGTTTGCATTGAAGGCGCTAAATGGTGTGGAAAAACCTGGACCGCTAATATCCACTGCAACAGCAGTATATATCTGGGAGATCCTGCTGGAAATTTCCAGAACAAATCTTTAGCAAAAATAGATCCCAAACTGGTTTTGGAAGGGGATACACCAAGGCTGATAGACGAATGGCAAGAAGTTCCTGAGCTATGGGATGCTGTAAGATTTGAAGTGGACCAAAGAGGTAAAAAGGGGCAGTTCATATTGACAGGTTCCGCCACTCCTGCACAAAAGGGAATTCTGCATAGTGGTGCAGGAAGAATATCAACTTTAAGGATGAGACCAATGTCTTTGTACGAGTCGAAGGACTCATCTGGGCAGATTTCCTTTAATGAAATTTGCAACGGGAATTACAAGAACATTGGGGTTGAAGAGACAAGCTTAGACTGGATCATAAACCTAATAATCAGGGGGGGATGGCCAGGGAGTTTGGGTATTGAAGCATCGGAGTATACCACTCTTGCAAGAGAATATTTAAATGCAACTATCAACCATGACATATATAGACTGGAAGGGATCAATAGAAACACTCGGAAGATGAATCTACTCCTTAGGTCCTTGGCAAGGAATGAAAGCACAACGGTTTCAATGAGGACTTTAAGACAAGATATAAGGGAACACGAAGAGGATGATCTGGATAGTGATACCATCTCAACATATCTGACTCTTTTCGAGAGAATGTTCCTGATAGAGAACCAGAAGGCGTTCTCTTCAAATATACGATCATCAACTAAAATGAAAAAATTAGATAAAAGGCACTTTGTGGACCCTTCATTAGCCTGTGCCTTATTGAATGCAACCCCGAAGATGCTTATTAACGATTTGAACACATTAGGCTTTCTATTTGAAGCCTTATGCGAAAGAGACTTGAGGATCTATGCAGAATCCTTTGATGCCAAGCTATATCACTATCAAGATTATGATGGGGATGAGATCGACTCAGTAGTAGAATTGGAGAATGGAGACTGGGTTGCCATAGAGATAAAACTTGGTAGCAATCAGATTGATGAAGCTGCTAACTCACTTATTAAGATCAAGAACAAAATAATAGATGATGGTGGAAAACCACCAAAGGTCATGTGCGTAGTCTGTGGAATTTGCAAGGCTTCATATTTAAGGGATGATGGTGTCTATGTGGTTTCGATCACTGCCTTAAAACCATAACCAAATCTCACATTTTGAGAGAATTGATTAACTATTTCACTCAAAAATCAGTTTAATCACAGTGTTGTCATACCTATTATCACATATGATATGGTTGCCATGGCAATCAAAACTATATGCCGAGCCTGACGGACAGAAACCTGATACCAAGGCTTGCATGGAGGATAAGCTGACGTCTAACAGTGAAGTCCAAAAGGCAATCGTAACCCATGCAGGCAGATCAGGCAGGTAGACGAGGAAAGACAGAGGACTTATCCCCTGAGGTCTTATTGACGGCGAAAACCGTAGTAACAACGAACCATGAGAAGTCAGCAGAGGTCATAGTACTTGGAAACAAGGAAGGATTGAACAATTCAAAGTCAAATGGACTTACGAATGTAAATGCATAGGCCTGACGAGAATCTCAGTAGCGAAGACGTAACGGAGCGAAGGGTTCACAGGAGGTAAGGTTGATATGCATGAAAGCTAAACCGGAAAAGGAGACAAATCATGTCACAACTAATGGAACAGATATTATCAAGAGAGAATATGCAGTTAGCATACAAGAAGTTAAAAGCCAACAAAGGAGCAGGAGGCATAGACAACATAAGTGTAGACGAAATTGATGAATATCTGAAAGAAAACTGGGAAGACATCAAGGAACGTATCCGTAACAGAAAGTACAAACCTCAGCCGGTGCTAAGAGTTAAAATACCAAAGCCAAATGGCGGAGTAAGAAAACTTGATATAAATAAAACTGAAATAAAATCGATATCTAAGCGTTATAAAACTGAAACAGGGTAAAATAGTACCATGAAGAAGAATATTACTAATTTGGCAAAACTGATGAAAATCAGTGGCGCAAAGCTATGAGTCTAAAGCATAAGCTATGACCGTCAGGCTGCAATTCTAATTGCAGTCTGTTGTTTTTTATGACGGGCATGCCGTCTGTCTGTGGTGAAAGTCCCCTTTGCTACTGGACTGGGAAGGGGTTAATTTCCCTACTCGATTTGAAGGGAGTGGTATAGAACTGAACAAGTAGATACTTTGGCGTTTATATCTAATTAGAAAGAGGTGAAAATATGAAAGTTCTTGGTAAAAAGTTTATCGTAATTTTGACAGTAATGGCAATGATAGTTGGACAGGGGACTTTTTCATTTGGAGTTGTTGCACCAGGGACATACCCTGATCCTTTTATTCAATCCCATGAGGACATAAGAAATCCAGATCCAATAGAGAAAGTAATAGAAGAAGGACGGATCCAGAAATATGCAGAGCCATCGGATGTAGAAGATGAGTTTTATTTAAACCTGATAATTAAAGGTAAAAAACTTGTCAGCACTAATACGACGGATATAGTATTGGTTCTGGATAACTCCAACAGTATGTTGAGAACTAATAACAGACAAACTGTAGCGAATAATGCTATTAAATTATTTGTCGATGGATTATTGAATCCAACTGAAAACCCAGATGGGAAGATCAGAATAGGACTAGTCACTTATTGGAGTTCGTTGAAAAACGGTAATAGTAATCCTTTGACAACAGTAGCAAATGATATAAAGAGTAAGCTTCCAACTCGAACCGATGTAAATAACGATAATGGTGGAACACTTACACAGGCAGGCTTGAGGGAAGCTGCTCGCATGCTTTCAAGCAGCACAGCGAATAATAAGATTATTATATTGCTAAGTGATGGAGTACCAACATTAAGCTATTTAGCAAATTCATCAGTATCAAATGGGGGATTGATATCCAATTATGATGGAGATGGGGTCCCAACAATTAGAGCCAATGGATTCAACTATGGTACTATTAAAGGGGATGGCACAAATTACAGATTATTTAATGCATCTGGCTCGACACATGATCCTTATACCATAGGTGGATATACAGTAAATGATCACGCTTTTTCAACTATATCAGAGGCTATACTTCATAAAGCAAATTACGAGGTATATAGCATAGGTATTGAGCTTGCTAATCAAAGCTTTGAATCTAATGGGGGATATACAATCAGTGGACAAACTGCAGAGAATATTATGGCAAATATTTCCTCAGGATCAGGTTACTATAAGAATGCTTCTCAAGTATCTGACATTGTCAACATTCTTAAGCTAATTTCATCAACTATCACTAAGACAATAGCTGGGGGCAGCGTTGAAGATCCTATGGGCAGTTTAGTAGATTTGATTGAAGACAGCTATGTCGTTACTGCATCGGATGGATCTACTCTTGGAAATGGTATACTTTCAACAGTTACAGTTGCTGATATAAATAATAAGATAGTAGTAAATGGATTGAATCTTGGTGAAGACGAATGGGTCAAGATTAGATATAGAGTTAAATTGCTAACAGACGATCCAGCCTATATAGGCGAATATTATTATCTGACCAATGGACGTACAACACTGAAACCACTGGAGACTGAGACTACATTGAGAGATTTCTCAGTTCCAGCTGTAAAAGGTCAAATGGAAAAGATAGATGTAACAGGTACAAAGGTGTGGGTAGGCGGACCAAGTGTAAAACCTACCATCGAATTAGAGCTTTACAGAAATGGGGATCTGGTAACAGGAAGTCAAAAGTCACTAATTCATCCAAATCTAACAGTAGAATGGTCTGACTTAGATAAGACAGATGGAGCTGGAGTAGACTATGTTTATACAGTCAAGGAGGTAGGAACACCAGCAGACTATACCAAGTCAGAGCAAGGTCAAACAGTAACCAACACCTATAACCCAGGTAAAACAAAATTAGAAGCAAAGAAGATTTGGGAAGGTGGGCCGATAGAAGATCATATAGAAGTCTCTTTAAAGCTATATCGAGAAAGTGAAAATATTGACAGAGAATTGGTAAATGTTGAGCCGGTAATAACTGGAGAAGCACCAGAATTCACATATACTTGGTCAGATCTAGATATTACTGATAATTCAGGAGCAGAATTCACTTATGATGTTAAGGAGGATAATGAAGATATACCAGATGGTTACCGATCCGAAAAAGATGGGATGAATATCTATAACAGATATGTTCCAGAAGAAATGAATGTTGTAGCTACTAAAAAGTGGATAGGCGGAGATGTTGAGGACCACTTTGCTGTTGATCTTAAACTATATAGAGAAATAGAGGGGCAAGATAAGAGTTTTGTTGAAGTAGAACCATTAATTACGGGTCAGTCACCAGAATTCACTTATACTTGGGCAGGAATGCCTTCCACAGATGAAAATGGTAACCCTTATATTTACAGTATAGAAGAACCAATTGAGCAAATACCAGATGGCTATGAATCTAGATTAGTTGGAATGACGGCAACTAATACCTTTACAGAGTTGTGGAAAGGTAAAATTCAGATCCTTAAGACAGTTGTATTAGGTCTTGATGAGGTAGAAAAAGCTCAACTTGCTGCAGTTGCCTTGAATAATTTGTTTGAAGGTGGAGCATATTCAAATCCACTTGTATTAAACCCTAGCGTTGATGAAGACCAGATTGATATGACTGAAGGAATTGTAAATAATTTGCCAGGGGAAAATGCGAAAGAGTTTGGTCTTGGATTAATAAGCCAAGCAAGAAGTCTGCTAGGAGAATTAAATAGTCCTATTGAGCTATTTATAATGTCTATTGAAGGTGAAGAGCCAACTGAAGGTGAAGAGCCAGTAGAAGGTGAAGAGCCAATAGAAGGTGAAGACCCAATAGAAGGTGAAGATCCAATAGAAGGTGAAGATCCAATAGAAGGTGAAGAGCCAACTGAAGGTGAAGACCCAATAGAAGGTGAAGAATCAACTGAAGGTGAAGAACCTACAAAGGATGGAGAACCCGGGGATGATCTAGGAGTAGATTCATTGCTTAGGAATCTATCACTAAAAGAAACTTCCTTATTCAGATCAAAAGAAATCATGCAGGTAGCAGCTTTATCAGTTAGATTATTCACTGCTGATTTGATCACTGTCTCATTAGATCAACCTGATGATCCAGAAGGTGAAGAACCAACTGAAGGTGAAGACCCAACTGAAGGTGAAGACCCAACTGAAGGTGAAGACCCAACTGAAGGTGAAGACCCAACTGAAGGTGAAGACCCAACTGAAGGTGAAGACCCAACTGAAGGTGAAGACCCAACTGAAGGTCAAGACCCAACTGAAGGTGAAGACCCAACTGAAGGTGAAGAGCCAACTGAAGGTGAAGAGCCAATAGAAGGTGAAGAGCCAATAGAAAGTGAAGAGCCAACTGAAGGTCAAGACCCAACTGAAGGTGAAGACCCAACTGAAGGTGAAGAGCCAATAGAAGGTGAAGTACCAGCATTTGAAGAACCAGCAGCATTAATGATAATGCAACCATTTGAAGTAGGAACAATAGTCGAATTGATGCTGTTGTATGAAGAACTGTTAGATATGGATGCAGGAGATTTGTCTGGATTTGGATTCAAACTCTATAGGATAGAGGGTGAAGGAAGAGAATACCTCGCCAGTGCTACTACAAATTCCAATGGATTAGCTGAATTTGAAGGCGAATACGAAGAGGGAACCTATTTGATAGAAGAAGATGTCAGAGAGGGTTATGTACCTGAATCAGGTGTTGGAGAACCTTTCTACTTCGGAAAAGAAACTGGAACAATCAGAGTTATTAATCTTAAGACGGAGGAGGAACCTGACCCACTTGGAAGTATTAGTATAGTAAAAGTTGACAGGGAGAACAACAGGAGACTTTCCGGAGCGAGATTTAGCATCTACAATGATGATGGTGAAATCGTTGGAACTATTACTACAGATAGAGATGGAATTGGTTCGCTTGGAGAGTTGCCATATGGAGCATATGAGATTGTTGAGACTAGAGCCCCATCTGGTTATATACCTCTAAGAACAGCGATAGACGTTGTAGTAGGTCCAAATGATCTAAATGTAGTTATTACTGTCAGAAATACACCTGAAGATCCTGAAGATCCTGAAGAGCCTGAAGAGCCTGAAGAGCCTGAAGATCCTGAAGATCCTGAAGATCCTAAAGAGCCTGAAGAACCTGAAGAACCTGAAGAGCCTGAAGAACCTGAAGAGATCATCGAAGTGGAACCTATACCAGAAGCTGTTCCTGAACCAGAATCTGAAGTAATAATTGAAGAGGAGCCTGTACCACAAGCTACTTTACCAAAGACTGCAGAACAAAATTCTTGGTTAGTAAGTGCTGTGGGGGCTTTATTCTTAGGGTTGGGATTATTGATCAGGAAAAGGGATAAGACAATAGAAAAAGACTAAAGTTGTAAAATCAATAGAATTATTGCAGCAAAAAAGAGAGAGACTGTAAAATATTTTGTGTATGATATACCTCTGGATTGAGATAAAATCAATCCGGAGGTATTTAATTATGGTCAAAATCAAAAGAGATCTAAAAAGAACGGAAGTAATCGAAAAGTTGTAAGCGCACAATAATAGATGCCTGGTAAAATTATGGAGATGATCTCAGATCATCTCCATTAGTCTTGTTATTTACAAACTTCTTGAATCAGCGAATCCCAGGGCATCATCAGATTTAGGATGTTGGGGTTATCTTTGAAGTTCATCCCTGGCATTCTGGACAATATATACTCAAGATATTTATATGGATTGAGTCCATTGGCTTTAGCCGTCTCCACTAGTGAGTACACACAGGCACTTGAAGTTGCACCTTGAGGACTTCCACAGAACAACCAGTTCTTCCTCCCAACGGTAAAGGGTTTGATGCTATTTTCGGCAATATTATTTGAAATTACACAGTTTCCATCCTTTAGGTATTCCTGAAGCTTGCCCTTGTGGTTTAGGGCATAGTTTAGGGCTTGACCTATCTTTGATTTTGGTAGCACCTGGGTTTTTGATTTTTCTGCCCATGCAAAGAAGGCCTCCAGTACGGGCTTCTCATGCTCAAGTCTTTTCTCTTTTCTTTCTTCTGGAGGGAGGTCCTTGAATTTCTTCTCCCACTCAAAGAGTTTGTTGCAGTAGGCGATACCCATCGCTGGAAGTGTACCTTCTTGTGAGTCCAGGTCCTTGGGACTTGCATCCACAAAGTATCTCCTTACATGTGCCCAACACAGGCAATGGTTTACCCCCTTTATCTTCTCATATCCTGAGTAGGCGTCTGTATGGAGGTATCCTTTGAATCCCTTTAGGAATTCTTTCGGGTAGTCTCCTGACCTTCCCGTCTCATACCTGAAGAGCCTTATTTGTTTATTGGCACTTGTCGATGTGCTGTAGACCCACATGTACGATTTTGAGGTATTCTTTTTACCATCTTCATTCATGACCTGTACAGGTGTCTCGTCAGCATGGAGGTACTTCTCTTTTAGAAGTTCTTCCCTAAGTTTTTTCTCAACTGGCATTAACCACTGTTCTGAGGTTTTTAATATCCAGTTTGCCATGGTGCCTCTCTTTAGTGGGAAACCCATTCTCTCCCAATCCTTTTCTTGCCTTTTAAGCGGCACTGACTGGACGAATTTTTGATACATCGTAAAGGCTACACTTGATGCTGTTGCATAGGAATGCTGGAGTACTGGCTCTGGTGTATATGGATTGAATATGCCAGGTCTGTTCTCCTTTTTACAGGTTTTGCATTCGTAGCTTTCCTGATATATGTTTATGATGCTTATTTCTGCCGGTATGTATTTTATTTCTGAACGCAGGAACTTATTGCCGACTACTGATAGACTGCTTCCATCTATCGGGCATGTCTGCTGTGATTTATCCAGCTTATATATCTGATCCTGCTGGGAAAGGTCCTTGAACAGATCCTTTCTCTTGTATCCTTTTCTGGTTCTTTTAACAGGTTCTTCGAAGGGTACAGGTTCAAGTACTGAATCGTCTGCTTCAATCTCTGCTTCATTGAATATTTCCAATGCCATTTCTCCAATGATAAGTTGACCGTCTATTGCAGCGGTCTTTTCTGTCTTTCTCCCGTAGAGCTTCTTTATGAGATATTCCATGTTCTCATTGACCCTTTTCAGTTCTTCCCTAAGGCCCTCTATGGTCTTGTTCTGAGATTCAATTGTTTGCTGAAGCGTCTTTATCTGAGAGCTCTCGTTCATTGGAATTTAGCCTTTCTGTTTGTATTTACCTATACCTTATTATACCATTTCGAGAGTTCAAAAACAATCTAAAAAAAGCCTGTAACTATGTATTTTTCAATAGTTACAGGCCTTCATAATATTATCTTGTCTTCAATCTTTTGTATTGTTTTCTTTTGGTGGATGGACAGTCCCTCCATTAACCATCTGTATTGCTGGGGCGTCAGTTCCATGACATCTCTTTCATCTTTTGGCCAGTTGAATTTGCCACCCTCCAACCTTTTGTACATGAGAAGGAATCCATCTCCTTCCCAGAGAAGCGCCTTTAGCCTGTCCCTCTTTCTTCCGCAGAAGAGAAAGAGGCTCTTCTCGAAGGGATCCAGGTTGAAGTTGTTCGATACGATTGCTGCAAGACCATCTATCTGTTTTCTCATGTCTGTATGTCCGCAGGCTATGTATATCTTTAGGAAGCCTCCAAGATCTGCTAGCATAGGTTCCCCAGAATCTTCAGGGTATGCTCAAGGACCTTTATGTCTGCTCCATTATTTATCTCAAGGGAGAAGGAGCCTGACTTTAGAACTGCACATGTCCCGTTGGTTACTGACATATCCTGTTCATCTTCCTTTACCTGAACCTGTGCAAATTGTTGAGCTGGAACAGCCAGACTTTTCCCTGCAAGTATAAGGGACTCGTTTCTTATTGCTCTTAGCCAGTAGTAATATTTACTTGGGCTTACTGAGTTCTCCTCGCACCAACCCCTTACCGATTTCCCACTGTTTCTGCATTCTGCAATCAACTTGCGCCATTCTTTTACATTCGCTTGATGCTCTAAACTTCGCATATCCATAAGTTATCCCTCCTAAAATGTTTGATAGTGTTTGTAACTTACAAACACTATCAAAGTCTGATCATATTTATTTTCACACTTTAGTGGCTACTTGTGAATACATCTATTATTGTGCGCTTACGAAAAGTTTCTTGAGCTCTACCGATCAGAATCAGTCGACGGCATTTACGACAGTAGTTAGGAAGTTTTAGAGAAGATGCTCAAACTTAAGCAGATATAGCAACTGATAGAACGATTCTAAGTTCTGCAACTAAGGCAGAACCTGATAAGGTAATGCATAAACAATAGATGATTTAAATACGCCTATAGATAATATTACAGTTGCATCTACAATGGGAGTCTCAACAACAGGCGCAGGATGGACCTTAGACAGGAGTGCTGACCCTATGGACGTTTATAAAGGTACATCACTTATAGTAGTACTTTAAAAAGAGCTAGTAAAAATCTATACACAAAACCAGGGTTTAGGCACGATATTTAGATATAGGGCTGAAATTTACAAATTCAATTAGAATCTAAAAGAGGCTTAGGATAATTAGATCCTGAACATCTTCACCATTTAAGCATTGTCAAAATACATTACATACAAGCATTTGCTTGATTATTATACCAACCCGGATAATCTGCACAATGTATGAAGTTTTATTGATAATATGGGTATATATAGCGAAAATAACAGATGTTATGATTTTATATTTTTGATTTTTAAGTTTCACAGTTCGTTTGATAAACTTATCTGACAGTACCTGTGACAAACGTTTGATTATACTTATGGACAACTGTTCATAAGATTAGTATAATTAGTAATCATAAAGTTATTTTGGAATATTCAGTAAAATTTAATTTATCAAAATTTAATTTATGAAAATGGTTGGTGATGTTATGAATACATTTCTATTAAGATTAAGTAGTAAGAGATCAGGCTCAGCACTTCCTATGGTAATAATTGTATTTGTTGTAGTCACTATTCTTTTATCATCAGTTTTTGTGCTTTCCATGAATAATACTAAGCAGGTTGCAACTCAGGAACAGAGTATACATTCGTCATATATTGCCAGATCAGGAGCAGAAGCGATGTTCCAGTTCCTAGTTGCGGAGGATACCTCAAAGCTAGCAGCCTATGACAGTTGGCCTGATGCAGCTCTTCAAAACGTTATTATTAATTTTACTGAAGGGGTCGCTACTGTCAGTGTGGATAAAACTACCTATGATTCAAGGGACCGTGTCAGAATAATTTCTGTTGGGAAGGCTAATAACACGAATGTTACCAGTAAGGTTATTTTGGAATTTGATCTGGTAGGTTATGGGAATATTGATTGGTCCAGATAAAGGGGCGATTTTATGTTGACTAATGATGGATTTAGAAAAAGAAAGGGATTTTCCCTCGTAGAATTACTGGTAGTTTTAGCTATTATGGGGATAGTTTTTTCAACAGCAGGTACTATGCTTACTTTTTCTATGAAGTCTCATGACGTTATTGAAGAGGAATTTGAAATTCAGTCAAGCATGAGACTGGCAAGTCAAATTGTTGTAAACTATATTAGAGAATCAAGTGCAATGTTTATGCTTAATTCCACTCAGTTTGATAATGCTAACTTGAAGAATGAATGGGATTATTTCGCACTTAGTCCAGATAAAAAACAGGTAATCCAGTATAAATGGAACCCTGTGAGTTCAACCCACGACCCTGTTATACTCGCAGATTCTTACCCTGGAGTTGTCTACAGCTTAGCCTTTCATAAATCTGACAACGATTCACTATTGGGAGGATTTACTATACAAGCAGTTACTGAAGAAGGACACATAAAGGTAGAAATTAACAATGAAATAAATGCAATTAACAGCGTTGTTGTTGACAATACAGGGAATGCTGGAGATCCAGCGGTTGCGTTAGCATTTCGAACACATGATATACCTGATCCAAGTAAGCCCAGGATCTCAGTTACCTTGGTACTTGATAAATCTGGTAGTATGGCATGGAATTTAGATGGTGATGCTATATCAGGTGGAGCAGGGAATATAAACAGCAGATTGTCTATTATGAGAACAAGGACACTGGATTTGATAAGCGAACTTGAAGAGATTGGGAATGTCCATGTTGCAGTAGTAAGGTTCGATACCAATGCCAATAAATCTGGGAACTATCACACTTTATATAATCTGGATACCGCTGAGGAGACAGTAAGTGACCTTGTAAGAAGCATAACAGTAGCAGAGGGCGGAACGAATATCGGAGATGCCATGAGAAGGGCATATTATATACACAATACTTTTAAAAGCAGCAATACAGGAAATCTGCTCCACTATAATATTCAGTTGATGGATGGAAATCCTACCTATTGGACAAGCAGCAGCTCAGGATATGTGTATGAGGATGGACAAGTTTCCGGTTCATTTTACGTAAGTGGTACAGGACAAGAAACAGAATCAAATATGAACAATTCGATGGCTTATGTCAGTAGTGTTGGCGAAAACCTTTATAAACTTGGAAGTGTAGAGATCAAAACCTTTGTAATAGGTTTTTCTGCTGATCCGAATAATATTAACAGGTTGAGCAATATTGCAGGTTATGTCACCAGTGAAAGCAATCCAAATATCATTGGGCAGTACTTTGAAGCATCAAGCAGTGAGGCATTGCAACAGGTGTATAGAGATATAGCAAGGCAAATTGAACTCGACGCTTGGCATATATTTGGCCCCAACAATTAGAACAATACCTTTGAGAGGAGGTGTAAATCATGAAGAATAACCGCCAAGGAATGACTCTGATAGAAGTAATTTTAGCTATCACGCTTTTATCGATACTATCTATTTCTATGATATCTGGATTTTCATCACAGTTTATGAACATTAATCGAGGTACTGATATTACTATCGCTGCTATGGATGGTCAGTCTGAGTTTGAGGATCTTATGTATGATGTAAGATCAAAAATCCAGGATTATGATCCTTCTGATTCATGGGATGACCTTGTAGCTACTGTCCCTGAATGGGATGTTGAAACAGTAGAGGTACTTGGCAATAGTTTCGAGATGCAGAAGTTAACCAAGGACTATTCAGATGGTATCAAGGAGAATACTATCTATTTGTCAAGCAAGCTTGCAGAGGTTGAAAAAAGAGCAAAGATCCCCATCAGTGGTGTCAGGATTGGAGTAAGTACTGATGCAAATGGACTAATGGCAGATCTATCACTTTCACCATTGCCAGTTCTGACAGCCGAGCATGATGACAACTCTAGCTTTTCGGGGTTTTACGTCAACCTTTACAGATGGTGGAAATCAGTACCAGGAAAGGATTTAGCGAGCCTTCAGTTTCCTGAGGACTTTATCTTGATAAATGTTTCTCAAACTACTGACGAGTTGACAGATCTTCTCGATAATGCAGGTGCAGGGAGGTATGTCGCATTGACTGTGACTCCCGTAGATATTCATGGTTATAGAGGTAACACAGCGATAAGCTCAAATTTTGTGTTTATTAAAGGTGCAGAATGGAGGATCGGAGCATTTCCCTGGGCTGACACAAATAATAATTACAATTTGGAAGGTTCTGATGTCCGTATAGCAACGGAAAGGCTGCAAGAGATCTTAGAAGCTTCAATTCATACGATTCCAAATTTTATAGACCCAACTGAAATGCTTTCAATTGAAAACTCAAGTCTTTTCGTCCCAATGAATACCGAGCCAGGTGGTGGGCAGATCCCAGGTGAGATACCAATACAGATAAATGGAAGTGAGATTATTGACTGGACCTTTGAAAACAACATTAATTTATCAAAGGATATCTTGGTCACAAATGGATCTGACACAAGTATTATTGCTGGAACTGGAGGCTCAGGAGGAAGCATATATTTTTATCCTTACATCGAGCTGGATCTGCTTGGGAATCCTGTAACGGTTAATGGTGTTCCTAATCTTATCGACTATGGTGCATCTATAGTCTCCAATGGTGACATAACCCTGAAAACTATGAGCAATGGTGATATAGAGTTATTCAATAACAATCAACTTGAAGGAACAATCATAAACCTTGAGGCAAGAGGCAGCATTATTATAAATAATTCAACTTTGATATCTGATGGTGATATTACTGTCGATACAATGAAGAATCCTGAGATATCAGGGAACAGATTGATTAGATTCAATTCAGCGGTATTAACTAGTACTTCACCAGACAGCATGATAGACCTACGAACAAGATCTGATATAGTATTTAAAGGTGGAGGCTGGTCTAGCAACCAAATTCTTGTAGTACCTGATGAAGCAAAAATTCTATTTACCTCTGGTAATAGTAAGGTTAATAATGCTGGTATCGTAAATCTCAATAATGTTGCCAGAATGTACTTCGAGCATTCTATGAGTGAGGATCTTCAGAGATCCCTGAGGATAAGGCTTGAAAAAAATACAAATGATGAATTCTTGCTGACAACAATCAATTACAACAGGAATGTTGCATATGCAAGTCCATCTAGTAATCAGACAGTGATATTGCCCGGATTATGGACGAAATTAGGAACTGGGGCACATAATTTTGAATTCTCCACAAGGGTGTTATCAGGTCCTGGAAGTGTAAACGACTTGGCATATTCGTATGACGGAAATGGTGTTATTGGAATTGATGTAATTTCAACAAGTGAAACAGCAAATACACGTGTTAAATTTGATGTTCGAGACAGGTTCAATCCGGAGATTACTGGCACTGGGTACTTCAATTTTGAGATCGATGCATCTGGAGTTCATACAATAGAGGTTGAGGAACCACCTCCATTAGACTATTATACAATAACCTTCAACACAAATGGTGGAACTGCTGTAGCTCCTGTTGGAGGATATGTTGGTGAGAGTGTAGGTTCGATAACAAATCCAACAAGAATAGGGTATGTTTTTTTGGGATGGGATGATGTTTTGCCTTTAACTATACCAGATCATGACTTGGAGTTAAATGCGCTTTGGGAACCGATACTATATACAATTACTCTGAATAGCAATGGTGGGTCTCCTGTCAGCAGCATTTCACTGATGTATGATGAACAAGTTGCTATTCCTGATCCAACAAGGATAGGATATACTTTTGTTGGATGGAATCCTGCACCACCAGAAAGAATGCCCGCAGAGGATCTTAATTTTACAGCACAATGGACTCAAAATACACTTACTATAAACTTTGATGCAAATGGAGGTACTACTCCAAGCTTTACATCAAAGCAAGTTTTGTATGATTCGCAGTATGGAGAATTACCAACTACCAGTAGAGACGGTTATATCTTTAGCGGTTGGTATACTAGTGCGAGTGGTGGTACACTAGTAAATGAAAACACCATAGTTTCAATTCCTAATAATCATACATTATACGCTAGGTGGGCGTCTTCCCATGGACCATTGCAATGGCTGAGTATTAATCCAACAGGTAATAGAAATACATTTACCTTGACCTTTAATAACAATTTACAAGGTCCTATAGTTAGTACCGACCTTGGCAACTCTTCTAACTACAATGTGACTGATAAAACCCTAACGTTTAATAGAAGCAATACTAATGAAGGAAACTATTATGTAAGAGTAAGGGACATGTATGGTCAGCAGTTAAGAGTTAATCTTTCACTAAATAGGGTTTATATCTGGATATTCGCTATAGGCTGGGAATGGTCAGTTACTGGAACTGCACCATAACATAACTTCTTTAATTAAGTAAAAACTAGAATAACAGTATTTGTAAGTAAGGGTCAGTGATTAGATTAAGATTACTGGCCCTTGAATTTGTAAAAAAAACATGTCTAGTATTCACACAAATTTCAAATTTATGTGACAAATTCAATGCTCTGTTGTATAATATTATCAGTAAATCAGTTGAAATACACTATCTGGGGGTATATATGCTGAAAGGTTTTATTGTATTCGTGTATGGGCTGGTAATTGGATCTTTTATAAACGTTTTAATATATAGAGTGCCCAGGTCGGAAAGTATAGCATTTCCATCATCCCATTGTCCAAAATGTGGTAATAGCTTAAAATGGTATGACAATATCCCTGTTGTATCATTCGTTATACTCAAAGGCAGGTGCAGATACTGCGGAGATAGAATAAGCGCGCAATATCCACTTATAGAACTAGGTAATGCATTTTCGTATCTTCTGCTTTACATAAAATTGAATTTGTCTACTGAATTTATTTTTTTAGCATTATTAACATCTATATTATTGGCCATAGCAGTCATAGATATCAAAGAACAAGTTATCCCTGATAGCTTAGTGATTTCTATTTTAATTTTAACAATAATATATAGAGTGACAATTTATTTATTGTATGGGACGGTATTCGGACTATATAATAGCATACTTGGTGCTTTGCTGGGTCTACTTCTATTTGTTTTCATAGTATTAGTATCACGAGGTGGCATGGGCGCAGGAGATGTAACTTTGGTTACTGCCTTTGGATTTGTGTTAGGGTGGAAAAATTTGCTTGTGAGTATCTTGCTATCCTTTATTGTTGGTGCAATAGTGTCGTTGATATTATTGGGCTCAGGGAAAAAAACAAGAAAGGATCCAATTCCTTTTGGCCCATTTTTAATCATTGGGTTTTATCTGTCTTATTTTTTTGGAAATGAGATAATAAGATCTTATTATGAAAAGCTATTGTAGTGTTTCTATAGAAGACAGATTAGTATGAAAATATAATTAGAAGAGAGGAGGATGGCAAATTGAGCATTGTTAAAAATGGCAGAAGGCTTTGTCTCGACTTTGATACCGACAGTATTAAGGCAATTGTTGGGAAAAATTCTAAAAGGGGAGTAATTATTGAAAAGTGTTTTGAACTGGATTTACCTGATGGTCTATACAAGAATGGTGAAATTTCAGATATCGACAAATTGAGTTACTTATTGACTTCAGGCTTATCGATGAACGGTCTTTCACAAATTGAAACAAATGCAGTCATAAATTCGTCCAAAATTATTATGAGAGAAGTGACTTTTCCCAGAGTTTCTAAGGAAGAGATCGAGGGGATTATCAATTATCAGCTGGAGGATTATATACCTATTAACCCGGAGGATTATGTTGTTCAGTATCTTAACATAGGTACGCGGATTGAAGACGGCATTGAAAAATTGCTTCTTATGCTCATTGGTGTACCCAGAAGCATAATCCTTTCACATATGACAGTTCTAAAAAATTCTAATTTAAAACCTGAGGTATTAGATTACCAAGGGAACTCAGTAAGTAAGCTGATTTCCTCTGGTGGAATGATCAATGAGACATACCATCCAGGGAAAACCATCGCTTCTATAGATATTGGTTCAGATACTTCATCAGTTTCAATCGTATCTGAAGGTATTATTAGGATATCCCGTATTACAGAGGGTGGTCTAAACCAAATTTTAGATTCAATTGTATCCAGAAATGTTGGCATAAACAGAAATTATTTGGAAGAATTTTTACTTGATATTGAAGATATTAGTAAAAAGCCTGCTGACGACGCTCAAGCATTATCTATTTGCGATTCATTTAGAGAATCTCTTTTCAATATTCTTGATAAAATTGAAATGATTTTCCGATATTATAAAACCAGAGAAGTTAGTAACGAGATAAATCTATTGCTATTACATGGTAAAATTTCCAGGATCAATGGGATCGAAAAACTGTTAAGGGAATTTTATGACGTTGATGCAGTAATTCTTAAGTCTCTTGAGAATATCCAGATGAAAGGTGAATTGAATATTTATGCAAATGCAGTTGGTGGCCTTATAAGGATTAATGAGGTGAAGAAATGAGAGATTTGAATTTTTTCGAACCGTTTCATGAGAAAAGGCAGTTTAAATTCAATAGAATGATTTTACTGTATACGTTGTTGGCTATCTCATTAATAACTATAATAGGACTTGCGTTAATGAATTATGTACAAATCAATGCCTTGGATAACGAGGTCGCTAGTCTTAAAGAGGTTGCTGACAATCCTGAAACAATGCAAAAAGTTCAGGAAATAAAGGAATTTGAGGAACAAACCAATCAGTTTAGAGACGAAGTTAACAGGATAATACAGTTGGATCGAAGTATCCAGGCACGTGATATTGTAGGCGAAAGATTCCTGACTGACGTTAACTCAAAGCTGCCTGAAGGAGTCTTTGTCACAAATCTCAATCTAAACGGCAAGAGTGTGGGGATTTCGGGTGCAGCTGAGGATAAGTACTCTGTGGCTGAATTCGCTAAAGGTCTCAGTCAACTTATGGATGTATCTGAGGTGTTTATATCAAGCATATCTGAGGTGGAAAGCTATTATACCTTCGCGATGGATGTAACCTTGAGGGAGGCGTTGGCTGATGGAAACTAGTAGAAGCAGGAAAAGGTCGAGAATTAAGACAAGGCCTCTTACAGGTACAGAAAAGGCTTTGTTGGTTCTATTAGGAATAGTTTTAGTGATTTGGCTGGGAGTAAGATTTATACTAACACCACAGGAAGAAAAAATAAACAATCTTCAGGTTGATAAACTTGAACTTGAGAATAGGATAGCAGAAATGAACTCAGTATTAAGAAGAGAAAAGGACATAAAGGCAGAATGGGAACATCTCACAAAAGAGAGAAGTCAGATCCTGGCTAATTATTTTCCAACACTTGATCAAGCACAAATAATTTACTTATTAAATGATATGTTGCCTGCAGATCAGGTTGATTTAGCAGACTATGGCTTTACCAGACCCGTTTCAGAGCAAGTTGCTGAAATGGAAGTTAAAAACATGAGTGTTAATATACCCTTTGCAGGGGATTATAATGGAATCATGAATATGATAAGGGCTGTAGAATTAAGCCCTCGTAGAATGATGATAGATTCCTTGAACTTGGATAGGGCAAGTGACAGTTCTTTGAGTGGAAGTATGAGCGTTAAGGTATATAGTCTTGAGGGACTTGCCGATACTGATCCTAATGTAATCCCGATTGTGGTTGCAGAAAACGCAAGTCCTGGTTCTTTATTTGGAAGCTTTACCGGGTATGTTGGGAATCAAGCTGATTCGGGCAATGGCATATCAAATGGGAGTCAGTCAGGCCCATCGGTCGGAGATGCCACTTCAGGAGTGGAGGAACCAGTTGAGTTAAAGGGAGACATTATTCATAGCTTTGAGACCAGAAACTATGAGTTTATACCTTCACATAGCCTTGTCAAGGGCTCTGCAGTACCAACAATGATTGCAGACCATGGCAGATACGGCTTAAGACTGGAGTATAAAATATTAGGTGTAGAAGATGAAAACAGGACTTATATTGACTTGTCTAGTCAAAACCTTATATTTAACTATCCACCATCTGAGCTTTCTCTTATGTCCTATTCCTTTAACTATTCACCGGGAAATATTGGCGTTAGAATCCTCAAGCAGGATGGAAGTACAGATGATATAATTATTTCAAATGGAGTATCATGGTTGGGCTGGGGGAAAATCAATATAAATCTGATAGGCGATACAACGGAGTACCCAATTAAGCTGACCCATTTATTTTATGAGGTTGCAAAGGAAAGAGACGACTTTGGAGTACTTATCTTTGACAAGCTGGAGGTATTCTACAGTGAGCACTTTGAAGAATCGATCGCTGATGAAAGGGTAAAGCTTGCTGATTACACTTTCTATGAGGTTCAGTATGGTGATACAATAACGAGCATTTCAAGAAAGGTATATGGAACTGAAGAATATAAAAACGAGATAATGGCAAACAATGAGATCAAATCTGGAGATGTACTCCAGGTAGGGAAAATACTAGTATTGGTGAAGAGGTAAGGAGGAGATGAAATGAAAGATAAATGGTATATATTATTTGCTCTTGTATTAGTTCTCCTCATTATTCCTGGTGAGATTTTTGCAAGCGATCCAAGTATTGACCCTCAGCAAGCGTTTGATGCAGGTTATGCGAAAGGTATTGAGTTTTTTGAATTAGATTCAACTTATGCGGATGAAGAGGATGCGCTTGATGCTTATCCGGCCTCAGATATTTTCGATGCAGTGCAGTGGAATGAAATGATAATTGCGGGGAGATTATCTGATTTTCAGGATGGATTCCTCGATGGATATGAGGCTGCAAGGAAGGGCGAGATAAAGACTGATTATGCGGAAGCTCTTGGTGAAAGTGAAGGCAAGACTGCAGCATTAAATGATTTCTACGAGGGTAAAGACTCAAATTGGGATAAAGCGATGCCTTCTGACAGAACTATTTCAAAAAATTATGATCTTGATAGGATGAGCAACGATTATGAAGAACAGTTCATTCTTAAGTTCAAAGCAGGCTTTATTACAGGCTACGAAGAGGCCTATGAGAAGGCTTTGCTGGATACTCCAAAGTTAAACATGGAAGATGGACTTAAGAATGGTCAGGCAGCAGGTGAGCTGGAAGGACGCATAGCTGCAGAAAAGGATTATTTGCTTGATCTTAGAATGGATTATGAAAGAGATTTACCTGACGATAGAGATATTACAGAAAAGTACAAATTGAACTTAACTCCAGATGAATATGAGGATGCTTTTATAGAGGGATTTAGGAATGAGTATCAAATTTCTTATAATGGCACATATAGGTCCAAGTCTGGAAGTCAGGCGGTAAATAAAACCGTATCACAGTTTATTACAGCTAAAGGCGGTATACTCACAGCAATGGGTGTTTATGAAGGCATCGATGACCCAGGGATAATGGTTACTATAGAGTCTGGTACCTTCTATTTGCCGACACATCTTACTATCGATACTATGAACACTGAATATTATCAGTTGGGACCAAGCCTTAGAGCCTCTGAATTGTACAGGGTAATCTTGGAAAACCCAGCAAATACGATCGATAAAACCAAGTATGTGACCCTAAGCTTCCCGTATTACGGGGATTCCAACAAGGGCGGCATATACAAATTCATCGATGAAAGATGGTATTATCTGCCGTCAGTAGTATCAGACGGCATGATAAGCACTAAGGTTGCACCCCATACACTCGCAAACAGAGACAGTGTCTACGCGGTATTTATGGATGACAGTATTAGGATCCTCACTGATGTCCGTGACCACTGGGCAAAGGATGAGATCGAGACCATGGTAAGAAGGGGAATAATCCTTGGATACCCTGGCTCAACTCCACTTGATGGAACCTTCAGACCGTCACAAAATATAACGAGGGCTGAATTCCTTATACTTTTAAGCAGGATCGAAAACTGGGTGCTTCCCAATTATGTAGCAAGAGCGACCTATTTCAATGACTATCTGACTTTCAGCACCTATGACAGGATCATAAGCTATGGACTGAACAACGGCTATATATTGGGGTATACTGACAGGACCTTCAGACCCCACAATCCAATTTCATATTATGAGGTGGAGCTTATTATGGGACGGGTACTCCGTGATTACAGCTTCCGCTGGAACAGCGTGGCGACTCAGATGATGTATGAAAAGGCATACAAATCACCCAGCTTTGTTGACTTAAACAGAAAGATCACAAGAGCTGAGGTTGCTTATATGCTTTATACGCTTAATGAATGGCGTTATTAGAGAGTAACAGGAAGGGCTACACACTCATCGAGCTGCTGATGGTGGTAGCCCTTATTTCTATTTTTTTGGCCATTGCTGTTCCGAGATTTTCTTTTGTCCACGCCATGAGGGAGAAGCAGGAGATCAAGTACCTGTATAAGGATCTGTTATATGCGAGAAATAAAGCCGTTGTTGAAAAAAAGTCCATCAGCTTTGACATTGATCTAGCAAAAAATAGCTATCGAATAAGTGAAGGTACGAAGGAAATAAAGAAGGTCGAGCTTAAGAATGGAGTGATCCTTGAGGGCTGCACGAAAGGAAATCTGCTGTTCAATAGAATCGGAAGCTCAGGAAACAATGCACAGACCATAACCTTTAGAACAAGAAGCGGAGATTGGTATCAAATTACTATTCCAGTAGCAACACCTGACATAACATTAAAGAAGGTCGATTGACATGAAAAAGGGGTTTATATTGCTGGAAATACTTTTAGGGATCACTTTTTTAGGAATTGTCGCTGCTGCCAACTTACCTTTAATGACGAATTCCATGATAAGCATGGACAGAGCTGCGGAGAGAGGCGAGATGATTTATCTTTGTGATTATGTGGCACAAAAACTTAAAACTGATGACGATGAGGTATTGGAATCAGTTGAGAGTTTACTCAACGAAGGCAGCATTGAATACCGGGATGAGGAAATTGATGAAGATGTGTATAGCTGTACCCTTGATCTGATGGAAGCTGAGGGGAATTATATGTTGATCGGAGTAAGGATCAAATCACAAAAATATGACAACATGGAGGTCAGACTTGAAGTCAGCAGGCAAATACAAGGGGTTTTCACTAATTGAGGTGGTTGTAGGGCTGGGATTGGTTTCAATTGTTGTTGCGAGCTTAATGTCTGTCCTTCAGCTTTCCAATCTTATCACAAAAAGAGTTGAAGAACAGGATAAAAGCTCAATATCTGCGATATACTCCCTGGAATATATTAAGGATGAGATCAAGAGATCGGAAAAGGTCTACCCAATAGATGCATGCCCCGGCCTTTCTGATATTTACCCCGATAATTTTGGATTTATCCTAATGGAAACAGTGAAGGATGATGATGGAACGAAGTATAACTACAAGACATATTACATGGGTGATGGCACGATCAAAAGGATCGCTTACAACAACAGCATTGTAAAGATGCCAGCTTATGACAAATTTTCAGGCTTCAATACTGTAGCAGAAAATGTAGTGTCTATTGAGGGTACCGGCTTAGATGCTGAAAACGCACTGATCCGTATATGCTTGGAGGTAGATCAGGGTGATGATAAGACAAGAACCTACATTGCAGCGGCTTCAGTAAAGGGGCGTGTTATCGATTGAAGTTTATAAATAGAAGGGGATCTGCTCTAATGATGTCCCTTATTGTGTTTTCTTTAGTTTTTATGATGACATTTTACTGCCTGTATATGATTACATATCAAAATCATTTGGCTTCTGCTCTTGAACAGAGGATAGCAGACAGACTCACAGCCGAGAATGAGCTTTATAAGATCCTGTACAGCTCTGGAGAGGGCGGGCTGATATTCAATTTGAAAGATGCTATTTATAAAGCATTAAGTAACCAGGGTAAGAAATGGACAGTAACACCCGAGGAGCTTGGAAGTGAATCCGGTATTATAGGAGATATTTCCTACAACCAAGGTCAACTTAAAGTCGACCTTCATTATCCTGTGAATTTAGGCGATGATATGCCGTCTATCGAAATTGTTGGAGAACTCTATAATCCGATATTCCTTGAAGGAGATCCAATAGTAACACCTGACTCGCTTGATTCCGAGGAATTGCAGTTGCTGGACTTAGTCTATGAAAATTTACCTGGAATAGTTGAAGAAGAAAATCTACTTATTCCAAATGTGGTTGTTCTTGAGCAAGGCAATATTGATGCTTTTATCAAAAGGACGGGCTATGGAGTATATAAAACAGAAATCTTAGTTGACGGATTCTCTAAGTATTATAGTTTTTCGCAACCCCAAATTACAATATTTCAAATGTCAAAAAAGAATTCTGATGACATTGTGGAGCTACGACTGGATCTTAATAATTATGCATCAGGTATCAAAGCTATTTTTTACGTTGAAGGGGATGTAATAATCGAATCAGACTTCAAGCTTAATGGGATACTCATAATAGAAGGAGGCAGCCTGACGATAAAAGAGGGAGCAACATTTTATCTAAATGGTAAACTTATAAGCGATGGTCCGATTAATAATGATAATATCGTTGATGTTATAGCTAATCCTAACGTAGCACAAGTAGGAATTCACTTGCCCGGCTTCTATAAACCTGTGATACAATATATTAAAGTATATTAACGGAGAAAGCATATGAAAAATATAGTACTGATAGGTATGAGCGGAGTGGGGAAGTCTGTGAAAGGCAGGTTCCTGGCAAAAAACATGGGCTGGAGATTTCTTGACACGGACAAAATGATTTCTGATGAGATGGGAATGACTATAGAGGAAATATTTGAAAAGTATGGTGAACCCTATTTCCGTGAAAAGGAAAAGGAGATCCTAAGGGCAGCTATGTCGGGCGAGAATACCGTCATCTCTACTGGCGGAGGAATTATTCTTGATCCTGAGAACGTAAAACTTATGAAGGAGCAGGGAATCGTCTTTTTTCTGCATGGATCAATCGATTCCATTGCCTCAAATATTGAAAGCAGCAGCATTGCCAGACCTCTGCTTGCTGGGGACGGAGAGCTTAGAGACAGGATAGAAAGGCTTTACAGGAGCAGGGAGGCTTTGTATTATTCATCCTGCCACATGGCCATACATCTAGATGGCATGACACGGAGTGAATTCTCACGAAAAATCAAGGACAGCTACCGTAAACTTTTAACTTGTTAGGTAATTGTAATACTGATATAATGTTCTTATTAGGGGTATTGCGATGATTGCAATGCGTTTAGATATGAACAGGAGGGAATAGCTTGATACAAGCAGGGGAGTTTAGAAAGGGTATAACCTTCGTCATGGACGGGGATGTATGGCAGATAATCGATTTTCAACATGTTAAGCCTGGTAAAGGTGCAGCATTTGTAAGGGCAAAAATCAAAAACGTTCTGTCAGGGGGAGCGAAAGAAATCACCTTCAACCCAACTGAAAGATTCGAGAAGGCTGTTATTGAAACAAAGGAAATGCAGTACCTGTATTCAGATGGCGAACTATATCACTTCATGGATACTACAACATATGAGCAGCTTCCGCTTTCCTATGAATCAGTTGAGGAAGCTATCAAATACCTCAGGGAGAATGATACAGCAGTTATAAGATTTTTCCAGGGCAAGGCCTTCGAGGTACAGGCACCAAACTTTGTTGAGCTTGAGGTAACTGAGACTGAACCGGGAGTAAAGGGTGACACAGCTCAGGGAGCAACAAAGCAGGCAATAGTTGAAACTGGAGTTTCCATCAGTGTTCCGCTGTTTGTGAACATTGGAGACAGAATAAAAATCGACACGCGAACCGGAGAATATCTGTCCAGAGTATAATCGCTGGAAGGTCTCCCGCCTCGTTGATCGCCTTTGAGTGCTTTTTGCATTCAGCAAGAAGCTCCATTGAGAACTTTATAAGGAGGGGTAAAATGGAATACTTATTTCAGAAGGTAGCATACCTTAAGGGCCTGGCTGATGGGCTGGGTATCGACGAATCCACTAAGGAGGGCAAGCTTCTCCTGACTATCGTCGAAACGCTGGAAGAGTTCGCAGAGGTTATGGAGGAGATCGTTGAGGATCAGATCGACCTTGAGGAGTACGTAAATTTCATCGACGAGGATCTTGCCGACGTAGAGGATGACATCTACGGAGACGAAGAAGATTACGAGTTTGATGATGACGACTTTGAGTTTGACGATTACACTGACTGCTGTGACGATGAAGGCTGCGACTGTCACAAGGGATTTGGAATCGATGAATATTTCGAGGACGAAGACGAAGAGGACGAAGAATAATCATTGGCCTAAAGCTCAGCTTTAGGCCTTTTTCCTGTTCATAGGCTGTATTGTAATGAGTGGTCAGCTTTGGTATAATACTTTTATAATGATCGAAGGAGTGTTATTATGACTGATAAGATCCATATGGAGGACATAGAGAACGGAAGCATAAAAATATCCAACGAAGTGATCGCCGGAATAGCAGGCATGGCTTCAGGCAAGGTAGAGGGCGTAGTAGGAATGAGCGGCAACCTTGCAGGCGGCATAACTGAGCTTCTTGGCAAAAAGAATCCGGCAAAGGGAATCAAGGTTGAGATCAGAGACGATGGGGTTTACCTTGAGATGCACCTTATGCTTTGCTATGGCTCAAAGCTTAATGAGGTTGGGCTTGAGGTCCAGAAGAAGGTGAAGGAAGCTATTGAATCCATGACTGACCTTACCGTCAGGGAAGTAAATGTTTTTATTGAGGGAATAGGGAAGACTAAAACAGACAAGGAAACTCCGGAGACAAAATAGCCGGCCTGAGCATGGAACTTTGATAAAAGGATAGGAGCAGGGTATGGGTAGAAAGCAGGCAAGAGAAGGAGCAATGCAGCTTTTGTTTCAAATTGAATGTAATGGAGAGTACGGGGAGGATGTTGTAGGCGGTTTCCTTGATAACTTCCAGTTTGAAGGGAACGAGGCAAAATTTATTGAGGAAGCGATCCAGGGGGTGCTTGACAACAGGGAGCATATTGATTCCCTTATAACAAAGAACCTTGAGGGATGGTCTCTTGAAAGGCTGGCTAAGGTCGATCTGTCGACCCTAAGACTGGCTGCATATGAGATTCTTTACAGGGATGATATCCCGGTCGAGGTGTCCATCAATGAAGCAATTGAGATAACGAAAAAATACAGCTCAGATGATTCCTACAAGTATGTAAATGGGGTACTGGGAGGTCTTGTCAGAGGCCTTGAGAAAAATGAGTAGACTCTACTTGGGTTTGGATACAAGCAACTATACTACCTCAATATCCATCGTAGACCAGGATGGGAAAATCGTCCAGGATCTAAGAAGGCTCCTGAAGGTAAAAGAGGGAGAAAGGGGTCTTAGGCAGCAGGAGGCCCTTTTTCAGCATGTAAAGAACCTTCCTGAGCTGTTTGAGGAGCTAAGCTGCGATACAAAGGATATAAGAGCAGTGGGGGTAAGCACAAGGCCTCGATCTGAGGACGGCTCGTACATGCCGGTCTTCCTTGCAGGGGAAGGCTTTGGCAGAGCTGTTTCAGCTATGCTTAAGGTACCTTTATTCAGGCTCAGTCATCAGGAGGGTCACGGGGCTTGTGCAATTATGGACGATCCAGGCATTGAGAAGGCTCTGATGCTTCATATATCCGGAGGAACCACTGAGTTGGCAGAGCTTATCGATTCTGACGAAGGGCTTTATACCCGTATACTTGGAGGAACGCTTGATATAAGCCTTGGCCAGCTGGTAGATCGTGTAGGAGTCAAGCTTGGGATGGGATTCCCCTGCGGAATGGAGATGGACAAGCTCTCAATGATGGGATCCGGTTTGTCTCTTAGCTTAAAAATTGTTCTTAAGGATGGATGGATAAACCTTTCAGGGTTTGAGAACAAGTTTTCTAAGGAAATCGATAAGGGATCAAAGCCTGAGGATATTTGCAATACTTTATTCTTAACTTCGGCTAAAGTCTGCGAAGCACTCATCCGATATGGACTCTCCCTTGAAACATATGAAAGGGTTATTGTCGCAGGAGGCGTTGCAGAGAACAGCATCATAAGAGAAAGACTTGATGAAATATTTCCTCAGGGACTTCTAAGCTTTACAAAATCCGGATTATCCTCCGACAATGCAGTGGGCATAGCCTGGCTGACAAGGAGACTTCATGAAGGAAGGGAATGATCATATGAGGCCATTGATGGTAAGCGAGGTAAACGGCTATATAAAAAAGTTGTTTGCAGGAGATATATTGCTTACATATCTGCAGATCGAGGGTGAAATTTCAAACTTCACCCACCATTACAGCGGACATATGTATTTTAGCCTGAAGGACGACAAGAGCAGGATCAAGTGCGTTATGTTCAAGAACGATAATGAGGCTATTGACTTCAAGCCGAAGGATGGCATGAGAGTCGTGATATCGGGGCATGTATCCGTATATGAGAAGGATGGAAGCTATCAGGTATATGTCAGAAAGATGGAAAAGCAAGGCCTTGGAGATCTGTACCGGGCTTTTGAGGAGCTGAAAAAGAAGCTGGCGGAGGAAGGTCTGTTCGACCAGGAGAGGAAGGCACCCTTACCGAGGATACCTAAGAAAATCGGTGTAGTCACATCCTCAACGGGTGCTGCCATTAGAGATATTACAAGCATCCTCAAGAGACGTTATCCTGCTGTAAATATGCTGCTTTATCCAGCGCTGGTTCAGGGAGATGGAGCGCCCAGGGATATAATAAAAGCGCTTAAGTACCTTGATTCAAGGGAAGATATAGACGTAATAATCGTAGGAAGGGGAGGAGGTTCCTTCGAAGAGCTTGGTGCATTCAACGACGAGGCTCTTGCAAGATGCATAGCGGATCTTGTTACACCTGTGATCTCAGCTGTCGGTCATGAGACTGACTTTACAATAGCTGACTTTGTGGCAGATGTCCGGGCTGCTACTCCCTCTGCAGCAGCAGAGCTGTCAGTACCCGATAGAAGGACCCTTTTGGATGAAGTAAGCTCGATTGGGAGCTCGGTCCTTGGAGAAATGGAGAAAAGAATCTCCCGGGAGTACGATAAGCTGGATGGCTTAATGAAAAGGTTATCCTACTCAAGTCCCTACAGGTCACTTTCTGATAAGCAAATGGAGCTTGATGGCATATTCAGACAACTGGAGCATTCAATGTTTCGAAGATTTTCAGGCTACAGGGAAAGGCTTGCCGGGTATGATGCCAGACTTAAGCTTTCCGATCCGGGGCTTCCACTCGAAAAGGGCTATGGAATAGTGACTGATCCTGATGGAAGGATAATAAGAAGCATCGAAGGGATAAGACTAAAGGATGTGATCTCAGTAAGACTTAAGGATGGCAGCCTAAAGGCAAGGGTTGAAGAGGTTTTCGAGGAGGCTAAGGATGAAAATTAAGGATATGAACTACGAAGAAGGCTATGAAAGGATCCAGGAGCTTCTTCAGGAGCTTGAGGGTGGAGAGTTGAAGCTTCAGGAATCAGTGGAAAAGTTCAAGGAGGCTATGGATATATACGAGCATTTGAGGGGATTGTTGACGAAGGCTGAGGGAGAGGTAAAGCAGGTGCTTGAAAGAGACGGAAGTCTTCAGGAGGAAGATTTTCCAGGGCAAGGTCAGGAGGGTATCGATGAGAGCTACTGATGACAGGAATGAGTATCTTAGGCTAATTGATGAGGGCCTTATGAATGCCATAAAGTCGAGGACCCCCTATGAGCTCGAGATTTCTCAGGCTATGGAGTACAGCCTTTTTACGGGCGGAAAGAGGCTAAGGCCACTTATGACGATAAAGGCTTATGAGATGTATCACGATTATATATACAAAGCGCTGCCCTATGCCATAGCTATTGAGATGATCCACACTTATTCGCTGATACATGACGATCTTCCTGCAATGGATAATGACGACTACCGAAGAGGGAAGCTTACAAGCCACAAGGTCTTTGGCGAAGCAATGGCGATACTTGCAGGAGATGGTCTTTTGAACCTTGCATTTGAGACTATGCTGTCTGCTGCAAAGGAAAGCTGTGATATGGAATCCATTAAGGCTATGCAGGAAATAGCAAGAGCCTCCGGCTGTAAGGGAATGATTGGAGGACAGGCGATTGACCTAAGATCTGAGTTGGAATCCATGGATGAGGAAAGCCTTTTGTTTATGTACAAGAGTAAAACTGCTGCCCTGATACAGGCAAGCATAATTTCAGGAGCGATCCTTGGAGGTGCCGATTCAGAGCATATTGAAAAGCTAAGGGACTTTGGATTGAGGCTTGGGCTTGCATATCAAATACAGGACGACCTTCTTGACGACGAGAAGGACGAGAGTATTGAAAAGTGTACCTATTTATCCTTCCATTCAAGGGAAGAGGCGGAGAAGAAGGTGTTGGAGCTTAGCAATAGAGCTGTTTCAATACTGGACTCTCTCGATGAAGTTGACACATCATTTTTCCGGGATCTGACTCTTGAGCTCGCCGGCAGACAGGTCTGATCCATTGCAAAATGGAGGAAATTGTGATATAATCGGCTTAGCAATAAGTGGTACAGTATTCTAGTCAGCACAGCTATTCTTGAAGGCGGGGCTAAAAATCCGTCAAAGGGCATATCGATGAAGTTCTTTATGCTTGGCTTGCGACGCCCAGTCGTGGGCTTTCATAAGGAGTAAGAAGGATGGGGCGATCTGCAATGGCATGCGGGCGTGGACCCTGCCTTCGTGGAGACATGATATAGTGATAAATAGTATTATATCGTGATAAACCTGCAAGACACTAAATATCTAATAAAATGTGCAGAGTAGCCTGCCTTGAGTGGAGTAGTGCGGATGATAAGTTCAATTTGACCAGACGGGGCCCAGTTCTGATCAGATTCTGTTATCGAAACCTAATCTGCAAAAGAGGCTAGGGAATAGACTGGCTGTTGAGGAAAACTCCTAGACTGTTCAAGCTATGAGGTAACAAGAGGATTACAGTGCGGACTAAGTGGCAATCCAGTTCTGTCTTTGGCAACAGGACAGATGGAGGAATAAAGGGAAACCGCTGCACCGGCGACGGGCAGTTCCTTCTTGGGAAATCCTACTGGACCTGAAGCCGTAAGATTTACTCTGGTTACTACCACTAGGTTAGGCTGATAGCTTCGCTATCAGCTTTTTCATATAATTGGATAATGTACATATAAATCAATTCAATGAGGTTGACACTGTTATGGAGGAAAGAAATGGCAAAGAAGGATGAGGTAGGGTTTTATCGGAAGTATAATATGAAATGGGTGCTTTTTATTACCCTGTGGACCTTTATTATCTCCGTTGGCTTATCTATTTTTGCAGAAAGCCTGGTTCAAAACCTGGATGTTATACTTGGTTTCTTGATTTTGTTGTTTTTCATATTCATTGGAATATTGTTTGATATAATTGGGATCTCAGTGACAACTGCTGATGAAAAACCGTTTCACGCTATGGCCTCAAATAAGATCGGAGAGGCGAGGACAGCCATTAAGCTTGTCCGCAATGCAAGCCAGGTAAGCAATTTCTGCAACGATGTCATTGGAGACATAAGCGGAATTATCTCGGGAGCTGTTGCGACCAGCATAATCTATAAGCTTATGACAAGGCTTGGGTTTGTAGACGGCACACTTCTTACCATACTTCTTACAGCAGTTACGGCTTCTCTTACTGTAGGGGGAAAGGGAGTTGGCAAGTCTATTGCCGCCTATCACTATGAGGAGATAATTTACAGCGTATCAAGGGTAATAGGCTTTTTTGAAAGACTGACGGGCCTTGAGTTTATGCCTCCAAAAAAGAAACCTGTTCGCGAGAAGGTCAGGAAGGACAAGGAGAACTGATTATGGTTAAGAAGAGAGCTGACATTATCCTGTATGAGAAAGGCCTGGTCGAGTCAAGGGAAAAGGGCAAGAGAGTGATCATGGAGGGTTCGGTATACGTTGGAGAAAAACGGGTCGATAAGCCGGGGGAATATCTGGATGAGACCGTTGAAATACATGTAAGGACCAATCCTCTCCAGTATGTGAGCAGGGGAGGCTTGAAGCTTGAGAAGGCAATGGCCGAGTTTGGTATTGACCTTCAGGGGAACGTCTGCATGGATATGGGCGCCTCAACCGGGGGATTTACTGACTGCATGCTGCGATCCGGCGCATCGAAGGTATATGCAGTCGACGTTGGCTATGGTCAGCTTGACTGGAGACTCAGAAACGATCCTCGGGTGTTTGTCATGGAAAGGACCAATATCCGCTATATGGAGGAGGATTCCATAGAGGATAGACTTGACTTTGTATCCATCGATGTCAGCTTTATTAGTCTGAAGCATATCCTTCCTGTCGCCTCGTCATTTCTTAAGGAGGATGGAAGGGTAGTTGCTCTTGTAAAGCCCCAGTTTGAAGCAGGAAGGGATAAGGTCGGGAAGAAGGGCATAGTCAGGGACAGATCTACCCACAAGGAGGTAATCAAGGCCGTCATCCTTCATGGAGAGCAGTGCGGTCTGTACCCTGAAGGACTTACGTTTTCACCTATAACCGGAACTACTGGTAATATTGAGTTTTTACTTTGCCTCTCTAAGGCTATGCGAGTAATATCTGAAGCAATTATTGAAAAGGTACTGGATGAGGCCCACGATAATTTAGGATAACGGAGGGAAGCCATGCTAAAGGAGCTCCACATCAGTAATTTTGCCATAATTGAAGATCTGACGATTGAATTTGAGGAGGGCTTTAATCTCCTCACAGGAGAGACTGGCTCAGGTAAATCTATTATTATCGAGGCGTTGGAGCTGGTACTGGGAGGCAGAGGAAGCCGTGAAATGATTCGAAGCGGCTGTGATAAGGCGGTCGTGGAGGCAATGTTCGCATTGAACGACAAATTCAGGGAAGCGCTCTGTTCACAGGGATTCGAGGCTGAGGACTGGCTGATACTGACAAGGGAGCTTTCCGAGAAATACCCAAGTGTGTCCAGAATAAACGGAAGACCTGTTACATTGTCAACTCTTTCCTCTTTTACCAAGGGGCTGGTGGATGTATTCGGCCAGCATGAGCATCAGTCTTTGCTGGATGTATCAAACCACATCAGGATACTGGATATGCTTTTAGACGCCGAGGGAAGAAGTATCATTGCAGAGCTTGCCAGGGATCATGAGATTTACGCGGAGCTTGCAGGAAAGCGCGAAGAGATGGTCATTTCATCTCAGGAAAGGGAGAGGGAACTGGATCTTCTCGAGTTTCAGATAAAAGAAATCGCTGAAGCAAACCTCACTCCAGAGGATGACGAGAATCTTGAACTGGAATTCAAAAGGCTTTTCAACCTGAAGGATATTATAGCAGGAGCTTCTTTGGCAGGGGATGCCATTAGTAGCAGAGAGTATGGACAGGAAGGAGCACTGGCTCTTTTAGACAGAGCAATTGCTTCATTGAAGGATATTAAGAGATATGATGAAAAATTATTACAATATAGCAATAAATTAGATTCTCTGAGGTATGAACTTGAGGATATTGGCAGGGAGCTATCCCATTATTGCGAGTCGCAGGAGATTGACGAGGAGAAGCTTTTCTCTTTGAGGGAGAGACTGGATAAGGTGAACTCTCTTAAGAAGAAGTATGGAAATTCCGTTGAACTGATAATGCAGTTTAAGTACAAGACAGAGGACAGAAGAGAAAAGCTTCTTAACCTCGACAAAGAGCTGTCCCAGCTTGACCAGAGGATCAATGCTCTCCAGGCTGAAAGGCTTAAAAAGGCTGAGAGACTTAGTATTCTCAGGAGGGAGGCTGCTGAGAGACTTGATCGCAGCATGGAATCTGAGCTCCAGTCTCTTAGTATGGGGAATGTCCTTTTCAAGACCTCGTTCACACGAAAGAATGAGGTAGGGAAATACGGGATCGATGAGTTAGAGTTCCTTATATCCACTAATCCGGGCGAGGACTTGAAGCCTCTCTCAAGGATAGTATCAGGTGGAGAAATGTCCCGTATAATGCTTGCCTTTAAGGGAATAATTGCCGACAGGGATGGCATTCCGGTACTTATTTTTGATGAAATAGACACTGGGATAAGCGGAAGGACCGCACAGGTCGTGGGGGAAAAGATCAAAAGGATAGCAGTGAACCACCAGGTAATATCCGTATCCCACCTGCCTCAAATTGCAGCTCTCGCGGATACGCATTTTGCCATAAGCAAGGATTCGAGGAGCAAAGACGTTATAACACTTGTGAGGAAGCTGTCCAGAGAGGAACGGATCGAGGAGTTAGCAAGGCTTATAAGTGGAGCGAGTACCACCGAAACGACCCTGAAGCATGCAAGAGAGATGCTGGAGATGTCAAATAAGGTTAAATAAAAGCCTTTATGTGGTATAATATAAAGATAATCAATGGTTGGGAGGGTCAAAATGACTTACGAAGAAAAAACCATGAAGTGCGACAGGATATATGAGGGCAAAATAGTGAACCTTAGAATAGACACGGTCGAGCTGCCTGATAAAAAGTACTCCAAGAGAGAGATAGTTGAACATCCTGGCGGAGTAGGAGTTGTTGCCTTTGATGAAAGTGGAAAGGTTTTGCTTGTAAAGCAATACAGGAAGGCGACAGGCCAAGTGCTTCTTGAACTGCCGGCAGGTAAACTTGAGGTCAATGAGGAGCCGAGGGAGACCGCACTTAGGGAGCTTAAGGAGGAAACTGGATATTCTGCAGCCAGGCTTGAGTACCTTCTGGAGTTCTACACTTCTCCGGGATTCAGTACAGAGAAGATATATCTTTTCCTTGGAGAAGAACTTACTCCTGGTGAACAGGAGCTGGAGGCTGGAGAATTTATTGACGTTGAAAGCTATAGTCTTGAGGAACTCAACAGGATGATAAGCAGGGGTGAGATAATGGACAGCAAGACCATTATAGGCATACAGACCGCTGCACAGATCGTTAAGAACAGAGCTGAAAAATAAATTTTGGAGCTGGCTATGTTTGATAAATGGATCAGAGGATTTTCGAATTATATAACGGATGAGAAGAGCCTTGTGAAGAGCTCGGCAGAAGCATACATTGGAGATATCAAAGGATTTCAGGAGTATCTTAATGACCTGAAGCTATATGAGCCCGATGATGTAAGCAGCACCATCATCATCAGGTACATGCTCAATCTTCAGAGGTCAGGGAAAAATCCTTCAACCATATCACGACACCTGTCAAGCATAAGGTGCCTGTTTCAGTACTTAAGGGATGAAGGGATCGTAAAGACAGACCCTACGAAAAATCTTAAGCCACCCAGAAAAGAGCGGAGAAAGCCTTCTGTTCTTACAGAAAACCAGATTGGAAGGCTTCTGGAACTGCCAACTGGAGAAAATGAAAAGGGTGCACGAGACAGGGCGATAATCCAGCTTATGTATGGAACAGGGCTCAGGGTATCTGAAATCATATCACTGTCCATAGGCGATATTGACCTGAAGGGTAAGACTATCTCCATAATGGGCAGGCTCGTACCTATGGATTCTGAACCAAGAGACAGCATTGATTCTTATATTTTGAAGTACAGACCGGACAGCAGACCGGAAGAGCCGCTGTTTACAAACAGGAGCGGAAGCAGATTGTCAAGACAGGGCCTCTGGAAGATCATAAAGAGCTATGGGAGTGAAACTACTCCACAGAGCATTAGAAACTCATTTGCGGTACATATGTTGAGCCGTGGAGAGGAGCCTGAAAGAGTAGGACAGCTCCTTGGTCATTCGGACCCATCCTCCATCCACATCTTATCTGAAATTGCTGATGGATCAAAGGACTGACGGATAATTGAGCTTGACTAAAACAAGGAGGCAAATATGAGAGCAGTAGATATTATAGAAAAGAAAAAGCATGGCCTGGAGCTTAACAGGGATGAGATTTACTTCCTTATTCACGGCTATACAAAGGGCGAGATACCTGATTATCAGATGTCTGCCTTTCTTATGGCTGTGTATTTTAAAGGGATGACTCCAGCGGAAACATCAAACCTTACAATGAGCTTTGTAGAATCAGGAGATCAGGTGGATCTGTCTGAGATCGAGGGTATAAAGGTCGACAAGCACTCAACTGGTGGAGTAGGCGATAAGATAAGCCTTATAGTAATCCCACTGGTTGCCCTGGCCGGAATTCCCGTAGCGAAAATGAGTGGAAGGGGTCTGGGTCATACAGGCGGTACCATAGATAAGCTGGAGTCTATAAAGGCCTTCAGAACAGAGCTTTCACCAAAGGAATTTATATATAATGTCAACAATTATAAAATGGCGATCGTAGGCCAATCTGCCAATCTGACTCCTGCAGACAAAAAGATATATGCATTGAGGGATGTAACCTCAACCGTAGATTCCATCCCGCTTATAGCAAGCTCGATAATGAGTAAGAAGATAGCATCCGGAGCAGAGGCAATAGTACTGGATGTGAAGGTTGGGTCCGGAGCATTCATGAAATCACTTGATGAAGCGAAATCCTTGGCAAGAACCATGGTGGACATTGGCAACAGCCTTGGCAGAAGAACTGTTGCCGTAATAACAAACATGGATCAGCCTCTTGGACACGAGGTTGGTAACAGCAGCGAGGTTATAGAGGCCATTAAGGTGCTTTCGGGTAGTGGAGCAGAAGATGAGACTCAGGTAGCACTTACGATTGCAGCTCACATGTGCGTACTGGGCGGTGCCTATGACACCTTTGATAAGGCTTACAGCGCTCTAAAGGACACCATAAGCTCAGGCAGAGCTGTTGAAAAGCTTAAGGAGCTTATAAGTATACAGGGCGGAGACCCAAGGGTAGTTGAAGACAACTCGCTTTTGCCCCATGCCAGGAGAAGTCTGGAAATAAGGGCTGAAGCATCCGGCTTTGTAAATGCCATTGATGCTGAGGAAATCGGTGTTGCCGCTATGCTCCTTGGAGCAGGCAGAAGGACCAAGGAAGATCCAATAGATTTTGGAGCCGGAATATCCTTAAAGAAGAAGCTTGGAGACCAGGTAGAGGCGGGAGATGTGCTTTGCATCCTTCACACTGACAAAGAAGACACTAAGGAGGCTGAAAGGAAGGCCTTCGAAGCCTATACAATTTCTCCGATGGCACCTGAGAAAGCTCCGTATATATATACGGTCATTGAATAATCAAACGGAAAAGAGGTAACTGATGAGCTACTTGATAAGCCTTCCGGGGCTTTTAACGGCAATTATATTTCATGAGCTGGCACACGGCCTGACCGCATACTGGCTGGGAGATCCCACTGCAAAGGATGCTGGGAGGCTTACCTTGAATCCGATCAGGCATATTGATCCTGTGGGTTTTTTGTTCATGCTTGTGTTCAGATTCGGATGGGCTAAGGCTGTGCCCATTAATCCTATGAATTTCAAGAATAGAAAGCGTGATACTATATTGGTCTCCATAGCGGGAGTTACAGTGAACTTTATCATAGCGATGATCCTTGGAGCTGTCCTGGTCTATGGGAACGTTACCAACCAGACCGCTATAGATATACTTGGAATAGGGATGTGGTACAATATAATGCTTGGAGTTTTCAATCTCCTGCCATTCCCGCCCCTTGACGGATCAAAGGTTGTGGCAAGTCTTTTGCCTGTAAAGATGGAGTATTATTTTTATAAATACGAAAGATACTTCTATATAATATTGCTTGGACTGATAGCTACGGACATGGTCCAGAGGATATTGGGTCCATTGGTAAACTTTGCATATTCACTGATCATCAGGATTTTGGTTTAGGAGGCGTGCTTTGAAATACCAGGTTAGCATGGAGGCTTTCGAGGGTCCGCTGGATCTTTTACTGAGCCTGATAGACAGGAATGAAATAGATATTTATGATATACCTGTTCATGTTGTCACTGAACAGTTTATAGCTCATATCCAAATGTGGGAGGAGATGAACCTGGAAATTGCCAGCGACTTCATTCTCATGGCTGCAACTCTTCTTGAGATCAAGTCCAAGATGCTCCTTCCCAAGGACTCGGTCATCATCGATGGGGCAGAGGTTGAGGTCGACCCCAGAGAAGAGCTTGTGAAGAGACTTATCGAGTATAAGCTTTTCAAGGAGATATCTGAGGAGCTTAAAAAGAGCGAGGCAGTCTATAGCAGAGTGTATTATAAGCCTCAGGAAGATATAAGCGAATTCAGGGATCCATTTGATGAGCTTAGCTCAGTAGAGCTAAGGGACCTGGTTAACACATTGGAATCCATACTTCAGCGCTTCAGGTATGAGAATCCCTCGGACCAGATATTCGACCTGGAAAGAGAGGAAATCAGCATGGAGGAATGTGCCGAGGATATCAATGAGAGACTGAGCTCGCGGAAAACTTTTAAATTCAGTGAACTGGCAACCGTTTGTAAAAGCAGATCCAGGATAATTGCGTATTTCCTATCACTTCTTGAGATGATGAGGATGAGGATTGTTATTGTCAAACAGGATATCAGGAATTCTGACTTGATAATTGAGAAAAGGGGTTGAAGCATCGATGGATGACAGAGAGAAAAAGTCAATAATTGAAGGGTTGCTGTTTACCTTCGGCGACCCCCTGGAGTCCAAGGAACTGGCGAGAGTGCTTGAACTGCCCCAAAAGGAGGTCACAAGGCTGCTTAAGGAGATGAAGGATGAATTTGACTACAACAGAAGAGGCATCAGGCTTATAAAATTCAACGATTTTTACCAGCTTGGGACAAGGCCTGAGCATCATCAATGGATAAAATCGATCGTTCTTGAAAGAAATACCAAGTCCCTGTCAAACGCAGCTTTGGAGACTTTATCGATAATTGCCTACAGACAGCCGGTGACTAAGGCTGAAATAGACCATATAAGGGGAGTTAAAAGCGACAGGAGTATTGAGACCCTTGCCATGAGAAGGCTTGTCAGAGAAACCGGAAGGCTGGATAAGCCCGGCAAGCCGATCCTTTACGGCACTACGGATGAATTTTTGAAATACTTTGGGCTGGAATCATTGGATCAGCTTCCTCCTCTGGAAGGACTGGCTGATTCTGATTATATGGAAGAATAGGGGGGAGAACTGCATGAGCAAGGAAGGAATAAGGCTTCAAAAATACATGGCTCTTTGCGGCGTAGCTTCCCGCAGAGCTTCAGAGGAGCTTATTAAAAATGGGCAGGTACAGGTAAACGGGAAGGTTGTCCTTGAAATGGGTACAGTGATAGATCCTGACAAGGACAGAGTTTCCGTGGACGGCAAGACTGTAAAGCCTGAGAAGAGAAAGGTATATATTATGCTTAACAAGCCTGTTGGTATAGTAACAAGCCTTAAGGATGAGAAGGGTAGAACAGTCGTTACTGATCTTATAGAAGGCGTGGATGAAAGGATATATCCAGTAGGAAGACTGGATTCAGATACAAGCGGACTGCTTCTATTGACAAATGATGGCGAGCTGGCATTTAAGCTTACACATCCCAGCAAGAGGATATTTAAGAAGTATATTGCCATCGTCGAGGGGCTCCCCAATAAGGGAGAGCTGGAAAGACTTAGAAACGGAATAAAGATAGATGGCCGGGTTACCTCCAAGGCCAAGGTAAAAGTGTTGAAGAACTTTGGAGAGGATTCAATATTGGAAATCGAGATTTTTGAGGGAAGGAACAGGCAAGTAAAGAAGATGTGTGAGGCAGTAAATCATCCGGTTAAAAAACTTAAAAGAGTCGCCTTTGGCGAGCTTCAGCTCGGGGGACTTGAATCCGGGAACTGGAGATACCTGAACGATGAAGAGCTCGCATTCATAAGATCACTATAAGGAGATATTATTATGCTGGTTTTTAAGGATATAAGAGATGAAGATCAATTGGGAAAATACCTTCTGGAGAATGGTCTGGAGCCTAAGGCCTTACGTGACAGCACATTTTTTGGCGGATTCGAGGATGAAAAGCTGTTTGGCATATGTGAAGCATATCTTTCAGATGACGGAGTTTTCCTCGGGAATTGGCACGTTGACGGCTCACATTCGGGGCAAGGCATGGAGGAGGCTATACTTCGATCCCTGTTTAACAAGCTTGAGCTAAATCAAATAGACTACATCTATAGCAAGGACAAACATAATCTCCTGGACAGGATCGGATTCCGGGACAGTCCTGAAGGCTACAGGCTTGACCTTAAAAAGCTTTTCGATGGTGGCTGCAGCTGCTGTGGAGGTGAAGTTCATGAGGAATGAAAAGCTCAATAATGCAGTTCAGTTTACTGAGCTTATCATCAAAAGCTATGTGAAGGCAGGAAATGTATGTATCGATGCAACAGCCGGAAACGGAAACGACACCGAGATCCTCGCTACAGCTGTAGGGCAGGCGGGAAGAGTGTATGCCTTCGACATACAAAATGAAGCAATAGAAGCGACCAGATTCAGACTGAGAGCCAAAGGTCTGCTCGACAGGGTGGTACTTATAAATGACGGTCACGAAAGGATAAGGGAGCATGTCAGTGAGGAAGCGGATTTTATAATATATAACCTGGGGTATCTCCCCGGTGGTGACAAATCCCTGTCCACAACCAAGGAAACAACTCTGGAAAGCTTGAAACAGGCTCTGACCTTACTTGCACCAGCCGGATTAATGGCAATAACCTGCTACAGAAGCCACGAAGGCGGTGAAGAGGAGTACAAGGCGGTAATGGAGTTTGTTTCGCAGCTGGATCAGATAAAATACAATGCTTTTAGATTTGAACTTTTAAACCAAAAAAATGCTCCGCCTGTGGTTATAGGCGTAGAGATGAGGGGAGTGGCGTAATGGCAAAGGTAAAAATAATGGAAACTGCATTCAGGGATGCTCATCAGTCCTTGATTGCCACCAGAATGAGCACTAAGGATATGATCCCGATAGCCGAGAAGCTGGACAGGGTTGGATACCATGCACTTGAGGTTTGGGGTGGGGCAACCTTTGACTCATGTCTGCGGTTCCTAAACGAAGATCCCTGGGACAGGCTGAGACAGCTTAGAAAGGCATTCAAGAATACAAAGCTGCAGATGCTTCTAAGGGGCCAAAATCTTCTTGGATACAAGCATTATCCTGATGATGTGGTTGAGGAGTTCGTCAAAAAGGCCATCGAGAACGGAATAGATATAGTCAGGGTTTTCGATGCCTTAAATGATTTGAGAAATCTGGAGACTTCAATCAAGGCAACAAAAAAGTATGGCGGACACGCTCAGGGAGCCATATCCTATACAGTCAGCCCTGTTCACAACAACGAATACTATGTTCAGGTGGCTAAGGAACTGGCTGAAATGGGAGTTGATTCAATCTGTATCAAGGACATGTCGGGGATATTGTTGCCTTACCCTGCATATGAGCTGACTAAATCAATTAAAGCAGCTGTAGATCTGCCTCTTGAAATACATTCTCACTTTACCAGTGGAGTCGCCAATCAGACATATATGAAGGCAATCGAGGCTGGAGCAGATATAGTAGATACTGCCATATCACCACTTGGCAACGGTACAAGCCAGCCTGCAACTGAGCCGATGATAGTGTCTCTCCAGGGAACAGAATATGCTCCTGATATTGATCTGGACTTGCTTCTTGAGATATCGGACTACTTCAGGGAGCTTAGGGATAAGTATCTCGCTCAGGGACTGCTGGATGTCAAGATGTTGAATGTCGACGTAAATACGCTGAAGTATCAGGTCCCAGGAGGGATGCTTTCCAATCTGGTTTCCCAGCTGAAGGCACAGGGCAAGGAGCATATGTATGATGAGGTGCTGAAGGAAATACCACGAGTAAGGGAGGATTTTGGATATCCGCCTCTTGTAACTCCAATGAGTCAGATGGTGGGTACAACCGCAGTCTTCAATGTTATTCTCGGAGAAAGATACAAGATGGTTCCGACTGAATCGAAGAATTATGTCAAGGGATTGTATGGAAAGCCTGCGGCACCAATTTCTGAAGAAATCAGGAAGAAGATAATCGGAGATGAGGAGGTTTTCGAGGGAAGACCTGCAGATCTTCTTGAGCCGCAGCTTGAAAACTACAGAAATGAGATAAAGGAATACCTTGAGCAGGATGAGGACGTGTTAAGCTATGCATTGTTCCCTCAGGTTGCAATACCGTTCTTCAAGCAAAGACTCGCAGAAAAATACAGGATAGAGACTGACCTTTTAAACCAGGAAGAAAAGACACATCCGGTATAAATATTAAAATAAAAGACAAGGGTTTTTATAACCTTGTCTTTTATTTATCAATAAAAACCTCTCAAATGTTGTTATATTCTATCGTTTGCAAGGATACTTGCAAATTTTTTTTATTTAACCAGAACATGAAAGAAATCTTGCAAAACCCTTATGTGTTTGATATCATTAGATTAGAAGAGAATGAGCAATCTGTGGGAGGGAAAACCATGTCAGATAAGAAAGATAAGATCGTGACCGTTGATAAGGAATGGTGCAAGGGCTGCGGTATTTGCGTCGCTTTCTGCCCGAAAAGCGTTCTTGCGATAGAAAATGGTAAGGTAGAGATAAAAAATATTGATGCTTGCATACAGTGCGGCCAGTGTGAACTGAGATGCCCTGACTATGCGATTTATTTGGGAGGTAAATAGCTATGGCGATAAAATTGATGCAGGGAAATGAAGCATGTGTTGCCGGAGCATTGAAGGCAGGGATGAGGTTTTACGCCGGATATCCAATTACACCCTCCACTGAGATAGCAGAGCTTTCTGCCGAGGCACTTCCAAAGGTGGGCGGCAAGTTCATACAGATGGAGGATGAAATCGGAGGGATCGCAGCAGCACTGGGAGGATCACTGGCAGGTCTGAAATCAATGACAGCGACCTCCGGACCAGGGTTCAGTCTTAAACAAGAAAATATTGGATATGCGATCATCACAGAGACACCTATTGTAATAGTAAATGTTCAAAGAAGCGGACCCAGCACGGGACTCCCGACTTCACCCGCACAGGGAGACATAATGCAGGCAAGGTGGGGTACCCACGGTGACCACTCAATAATTGCTCTTTATCCATCATCGGTAAGGGAAATATATTACACAACTATAAGAGCGTTCAACCTGGCAGAGAAATACAGAACTCCAGTAATACTTTTACTTGATGAAATCATCGGACATATGAGGGAGAAAATTGAGATACCAGAAAATGACACGGTAGAGATTTACGATCGTAAGACACCTTCAGTAGGTCCTGAGGAGTATAAGGCATATAAGGTTCCTCAAGGTGCAATAGTTCCTGAAATGGCTCCCTTTGGAACCGGATACAGGTTTCACGTTACTGGACTTGTCCACGACGAAACCGGATTCCCATCAGGAAATGAGCAGGTAGCCGAGAAGCTTCTAAACCGTCTTATGGACAAGATTGAGGACAACATAGAGGATATAGTTACTTACGATGAGTACATGATGGAGGATGCGGAAATTGGCATAGTATCCTTCGGAGCAATTGCAAGATCCTCAATGGCAGCAGTTGATACGCTTAGGGAGCAGGGGATAAAGGTTGGACTGTTCAGGCCTGTCACCATATGGCCTTCACCGGAGAAAAGGCTTGCTGAGCTTGGAGAAAAACTTTCCTCAATTTACGTTGTAGAGCTTAATGCAGGACAATATTTCCTCGAAGTGGACAGGATAGCAGGGAAGAAATGCAGGATAGAGAAATATGGGAAATTCAACGGCGATATCATCACTCCTGAGGAGATCGTCGCGTTTATAAAGGAGGACCAAAATGCCTAGTGAACTGGTTAAAGAATATTTTAGAACACAAAATCTAGCCCATATTTGGTGTCCAGGCTGCGGGAATGGTATAGTTACAAGAGCTATAGTGAAGGCAATAGATGCCCTCGGATTGAATAAGGATGACGTATGCATAGTATCTGGAATAGGCTGCTCCTCCCGAGCTCCGGGATATCTTGACTTCAACACTCTTCATACAACTCACGGAAGAGCACTGGCCTTTGCCACCGGAGTTAAGCTTGCAAATCCAAAGCTTAATGTAATAGTAATAACTGGGGACGGAGATTCATCTGCAATTGGAGGAAACCATTTGATCCATGCCTGCAGAAGGAACATAGACATTACTACAATAGTATTCAACAATAATACCTACGGTATGACCGGAGGGCAATTCTCACCAACGACTCCTACAGGAGACAAGGGGACCACAGCTCCTTATGGAAGCATCGATCCAAATTTTGATCTCTGCAATCTGGCACAGGCTGCCGGGGCTTCCTATGTTGCAAGGGGAACTGTTTATGCAGCAAATGCTTTAGAAAAAAATATCAAGGAAGCTATACAAAACAAAGGCTTTTCATTCGTGGAAGCCATGTCCACCTGCCCAACCTATTACGGCAGAAAGAATAAGAAGGGTACTGCAGTAGATATGGTAGAATACCTTAGGGATCATGCAATAATGAAGGCTGCATGGGATAAGCTTCCTGATGAGAAAAAGGAAGGAAAGTTCGTAGTCGGAAAGCTCCACCATATAGAAAGACCTGAATATACGGAGCAGTACGATAAGCTTATCGAAAGAGTAAGGAAGGTGGATTAGGATGAAGCGTTGGGAAATGAGATTGTCCGGCTCTGGAGGACAGGGTTTGATAACAGGGGGGATCATTCTTGCAGAGGCAGCCATACTGGATGGCAAGAATGCGCTGCAGTCACAGTCCTATGGACCGGAGGCGCGAGGCGGAGCAAGTAAAGCCGAGGTAATCATAAGTGATTCAGAGATAACCTTCCCGAAGGTCGAGGAGTGCAATTTCCTTCTCTCTCTGACACAGCTGTCATGCGATAAGTATCTTAAAAATCTGGAACCCGGTGGGATACTGGTCATAGATACGACAGTTGAAATGCCCGAAAGAGAGGATATTAAAATATTCAGGATTCCAATACTTTCTACAGCTGAGGAAAAACTCGGTAAGCCGATGGTTGCCAATATAGTTGCACTTGGCGCTATAAACAGCATTACAGGTCTGGTTTCTGAGGAGGCTCTTGAAAAGGCAGTTTTATCCAGAGTACCTAAGGGAACTGAGGAACTGAATAAAAAAGCCCTTGTAGAGGGCTACAATTTAGTATCATAGAGGGGCCATCGGATAATGATCAGCAGTCAGAACGTTATTAAAACCATTCAGGACAGCTATTCCAGACTTAGCAAGGGACAGAAGATCATAGCAGAGTATATGATAAACCATTATGACAAGGCTGCCTTTATGACGGCGGCTTCACTTGGTTCCATCCTGGGAGTGAGTGAATCTACAGTAGTACGGTTCGCCAATGCTATCGGTTACGATGGATACAAGGAGCTTCAAAAGGAACTTCAGGAGGTTATAAGGAACAAACTGACCACAGTGCAGAGACTTAGCCTGTCCGATGAATTCACCAAGAATGAGAATTCAATTTCCAGAGTGATTGAAAAAGATATTGATAATCTTAAAAAGACTTTGTCGGATATTGACTTTGGGAACTTCCACAAGGCTGTGGAGTACGTTGCATCAAGCAAAAAGATATATATAATGGGCTTAAGAAGCTCATCCTTTCTATCCGGTTATCTGGCTTTTTACTTAAACTTTATTTTCGACAATGTCAGACTTGTGGAACCTGGGCCTAACGATATATTTGAGCAGCTGGCGAAGGTCGGAAAGGACGATGTAATAATATGCATAACATATCCGAGGTATTCAAAAAGAACCCTTGAGGCTATGGAGTATGCAATGACTAAGGGCTGCAAAGTAATAAGCTTTACAGACAGCCTTATTTCTCCTGCGGCATCCAAGGCACATCTAACATTGATAGCTAGGAGCGACATGTTGTCCTTTGTGGATTCACTTGTTGCGCCTATGAGCCTGATCAATGCATTTATAATTGCGGTTTCGAGCATCAAGGATGAGGATATAACACCTTATTTCGAAGAGCTTGAAAGCGTCTGGAAGAAATATAGTATATACGACGAGAACAACCAATAGTAAAATCAATCGAGCCTGCATATTTACAAAGTGCAGGCTAATATTTTACAGATAGTGATCATATTTAATATTATCATAAATGATAAGTATTCCTGCCTGTTTTTTGTTATACTATTCCTACTAAGGAGGAAGGTATATGACTACAAGAGTTGGTGTGATCGGAGGCGGCCCTGCGGGGATAATGGCAGCGGGAGCAGCTGCCGGAAGAGGACATGACGTTACATTGATCGAAAAAAATAAACAGCTTGGAAAGAAGCTTTTCATAACAGGAAAAGGTAGATGCAACATTACAAACGCATCGCCGATCAGTGAGTTTTTTGATAATATTATAAGCAACAGGGAATTTTTATACAGCAGTCTGTATACATTCGATAATGAAGCAATCATAAGACTTCTGGAGAGCTACGGATTAAATACGAAGGTTGAAAGGGGGAACAGAGTTTTCCCTGAAAGCGATAAATCAAGTGATGTGATAAAGGCTTTTCAGAAGTACCTGGATCATATGGGAGCAGAAGTGCTATTAAATTCCAGGGTAAGTCACGTCTATATGGAGGACAACATCTTTATGGTTGTATTGACCACTGGAGAAAAAATGCAGTTTGACAGGCTGGTCATTGCAACTGGGGGTGCCAGCTACCCAGCTACCGGCTCTGAGGGTGACGGGTACAAAATGGCAAGGGCCTTCGGGCATACTGTAACTGAATTAAAGCCATCCCTTGTCCCAATTGAGCTTGAAGAGCCGTGGCTTAAGGACTTGATGGGATTATCCCTTAAGAACGTTACTCTGCGAGCCTATAGTGACAAAAAGCTTATACATGAAGAGTTCGGGGAGATGATTTTCACACATTTTGGCATATCCGGGCCTATCGTACTTACCATGAGCAACCATATTAACAGGCTGAAGAATAAACCAGTTCTTACTCTCGACCTTAAACCTGCATTGGATGATGAAACCCTTGATAACAGGCTATTGAGAGATTTTCAGGAATATAAGAATAAGCAGCTTAAAAACGCTCTGAATGATCTTTTGCCTCAAAAGCTGATACCTTTGATTATTCAGGTTTCAGGAATATATCCCGAAAAGACCGTACATCAGATTACAAGAGAAGAGCGAAGCAAACTTCTTGAGGCTATAAAGGCGTTTCCTTTGCAGTTCAAAGTCTTCAGACCTCTTGATGAAGCAATCGTTACATCAGGAGGGATCAAGGTCCAGGAGGTAAATCCATCGACCATGGAGTCGAGGATAGTGCCTGGCTTGTACTTTGCAGGTGAGATAATAGATATAGATGCTTTAACTGGTGGATATAATCTTCAAATCGCATATTCTACCGGCTATTTGGCTGGAATTAATGTATAAATAGCTTGTTTACCTACGCATGATATTATATAATTGTAAAGGAGAGTTTGTATGAGTGTAGTGTCAATACGAGGGGCTATTACTGTTGAGGAGAATACCCAGGAAGCTATCCTGGATGGAACTTTGGAGCTATTGGGGAAGATTGAGGAAGAAAACCATCTGCAAAGAGACAGGGTCGTCAGCATGATTTTTTCTGCCACCGGAGATCTGGATAAGGCATACCCTGCGAAAGCCGTCAGGGATATGGGATATGTAAATTGTGGACTTATGTGTTTTGGTGAGATGGCTGTAGAAGGCAGCCTTGAAAAATGCATTCGGGTTATGATTTTATATGATTCCGATGAAGGACAGGGAAGTGTCCGTCATGTCTATCTCAAAGGTGCCAGAAGCCTCAGGCCTGACTTAGCTACTTGATACAAACCACCCATGGGTGGTTATTTCTTTTTAGGAGGCACCGCGATGAAACATGTTTCAATAGCTATAGATGGCCCTGCAGGAGCAGGTAAAAGTACAGTAGCAAAGATAACAGCTGAAAGACTCGGCTTCCAGTACATTGACACCGGGGCTATGTATCGTGCTTACACTCTAAAGGTATTAAATAACGGCATTGATCCCACAGACGAGAGAATGGTACTGACCCTTCTTGAGTCTACAAATATAGATTTCAGGGATAACAGAATAATTCTCGACGGAGCTGCCGTGGATGATGAGATCCGTGAGGGAAGGATCACAAGGAATGTTTCCTATATAGCCAGCTACAAGGCTGTACGGGAGAAAATGGTCAGTCTCCAGCAGGAGATGAGCAAAAGGAAGTCTGTTGTGATGGACGGGAGAGATATTACGACGGTTGTACTCCCTTTTGCTGATTTTAAGTTTTTCGTAACTGCAACTGCAGAGGAAAGAGGCAGAAGAAGATACCTCGAGCTCCTTGAAAATGGCGTTGAGGGGATCACTCTTGAGGACACGATTGCGGATATCAAAAGACGGGATACCTTCGACAGCACCAGAGAGGAATCGCCTTTAACAAGAACCGATGATTCATATCTGGTGGATACGACTCACATGACTATTGAGGAGGCAGTGGAGCATATCATTTCCATTGTCAGGAATAGCAAAATCATGGCTGATGAGTCAGAAAACCAATTGGAATAAAGGGGGGGAGAACGGGATTGTTCTATACAGTGGTCAAAACTATAGCTTTTGTCCTATTTAAGATCATCTTCAGAGTAAGGGTAAGTGGGGCAATCAACGTACCCGCTGAAGGAAGACTGGTTTTGTGTGCGAATCATATGAGCAACTGGGATCCCATTGTTCTTGCAGCTTTTTTCCCCAGGAAGATTGCCTGGATGGGGAAAAAGGAGCTTTTCGAAAAGAAAATCATGGCTATACCTTTGTCCTGGCTTGGCGTCTTCCCCGTAGACAGGCAAATTGCCGACATATCTGCGGTAAAAACTGCCCTTAGGATATTAAAGGATGAAAGAGTGCTTGGAATATTCCCCGAGGGTACAAGGGTAAAGGAATATAATCCTGATAATGCCAAGGCGGGAGTAGCTTTATTGGCCATAAAGGCAAAGGCACCGGTCCTCCCGGTTTTTATTAGTAGCACTTATAAATTATTTAGTCCAGTTGAGATCATCATAGGTAGTCCGGAGGATTATGCTGCAAGTAATCCCGGCAAACTTGAAAATGAAAAATATACAGAATTAAGTCAGGACATCCTGACAAGGATCTACACGTTGGGAGGTTAGACGTTGGAAATAATAATAGCAAAAAATGCAGGATTCTGTTTCGGTGTAGACCGAGCTGTCAAAATGACTCTTGAAGAGCTTGATAAGGATGGTGAAAGGGTATATTCTTATGGACCATTGATCCATAATCCCCAGGCTGTAGAAGAACTTGAGGAAAAAGGACTTACAACTCTTGAGAGCTTTGAGGACCTTGAGGTGGGGAGGCTTATATTCAGATCACACGGGGTTCCGGAGACCATTCAGGATAAAGCTGAACAGATGGGTCTCTCAGTAATCGACTGTACCTGCCCATACGTAAAGGCAGTGCATAAAAGAGTTAGGGCTTACAGTGAAAAAGGTTATGACATAGTAATAATAGGAGATCCCGAGCACCCGGAGGTAGTAGGGATAAATGGCTGGTGCAACGACAAGGCATTCATCATCAATTCAGAGGAAGAAGCGATGCAGCTTCCAAAACTTGAAAAAGTATGTGTAGTGTCTCAGACTACCAACAGACTTGAAAAGTTTCAGCTTTTATCTGATATCGTCAAGGAGAAATCTGGAGAATCAGAGGTATTCAATACGATCTGCAATGCCACCAGAGCAAGGCAGGATTCAGCTGCAGAGCTGGCTCAAACAGTTGATGCCATGATAGTGATCGGCGGGAAAACCAGCTCAAACACGACCAAGTTAGCAGAAATCAGCAGAAAGTACTGCAATAATGTTTATCTTATAGAAACAGTGGAAGAATTAGCTTTACAAGAGCTACAAAATTTTAATACAATAGGAATAACCGCAGGTGCTTCAACACCTGACCGGATAATTAAGGAGGCTGTTAAGGTAATGGAGAACTACAACAAAGATGAGATGATGGAAGCAATCGAGAGCTCATTCAAGAGAATCAACAGGGGAGAGGTCCTCAAAGGAACTGTGCTCTATGTAACAAACAATGAGGTAATGGTCAATATCAATTACAAAAGCGATGGTATAATCACAAGAGATGAGCTGTCAAAGGATGGCGATGTAAATCCTAAGGACCTTTTCAAGGTTGGCGACGAGATAGACGTATTTGTAGTTAAGCTTGACGATGGAGAAGGAAACGTTGTTCTTTCAGCTAAAAGGGTTGGCTTCATTAAGGATTGGGAGGTTCTTGAGGAATCCTTCAAGAATGAGGAAATCGTAGAAGCAAAAGTAATTAATGCAGTTAAGGGCGGACTAACCGTCATGGTTAACAGTGTTAACGGATTTATGCCAGCATCACAGATATCAATGAGTTATGTTTCAGATTTGAACCAGTTCAAGGGTAAGACCCTAAGGGCTAAAATAATTGATTTCGATATACAGAAGAGAAGAATGATCCTTTCCAGAAAAGCGATAGAAAAAACTGAGTCCGATGCCAAGAGAAAAGCTCTTTGGGAGACGATAGAGGTAGGCAAGACGCTGGCAGGTACTGTTCAAAGACTTACTGACTTTGGTGCTTTCGTAGATCTTGGCGGAATCGATGGGCTTATCCATATTTCTGACCTTGCATGGTTCAGAGTCAAGCATCCATCAGATGTCCTTAAGGAAGGCGACAAGGTTGAGGTAAAGGTACTTGCATTTGATATGGATAAAAACAGAATATCACTTGGCTTGAAGCAAACTACAGAAGAGCCATGGGAAGTGTTCGTAAGAGACTATAAGGTCGGCGACGTTATAGAAGGAGAGATAGTAAACATTCTCGATTTCGGAGCATTCGTACGAGTGATAAAGGGAGTCGATGGATTGCTTCACGTATCTCAGATTTCCAAAGAACATGTCGAGAAGCCTTCTGATGTACTAAAGCTTGGTCAAAAGCTTATGGTAAAGATAACTGAGATCAACGAAGCTGACAAGAAGATCAGCCTGAGCGCAAAAGATGCAATTGAGGACTCAGTAGAGCCAGCAGAAGCAGAAATGGGAGCTGAGGCTGTTGAGGAACCCATCGCTGAATATACAGCCGTTGAGGAAACAGTTGCTGAAGAGGCTGTCGTTGAGGAAGCTGAAGCAGAAGAATCAGTTGCCGGTGATGATGAGGAAACTAAGTAATCGTGATCGAACATTCCAAATGGGTTAAATTAATTTTTAACCCATTTTCTTTTATGAGGAGGGATGAAGCTTGGATAAATATGAATTTTTAGAGCTATTGACCAATGGTCATGGTGTCTCTGGGTTTGAGTACACTTTGAGCAAGGCGGTAATAGACGCTTTTACTCCATTATGCGATTCAGTCAAGATCGATAAGATGGGCAATGTTATAGCACATAAAAAAGGATCTGGCGATGGAGCAGTCAAGATAATGATGGCAGCACATCTTGATGAGATCGGCTTCATGGTAAAATATATCGAGGATAATGGCTTTATAAGATTTACTACAATCGGCGGCATTGATCCAAGGACTACTATAGGGCAGGAGGTCTGGGTACATGGTGTCGAGACTATATTGGGTGTAGTTGGATCAAAGCCTCCACATTTGCAGGACGCAAAGGAGCAGGAGGAAACCATAAAGTTTGAGGATATGATAATTGATACAGGCTATTCTAAGGAAAAGCTTCTGGAGTTAGTATCCATTGGTGATACTATTACTGTAAAAAGAGACACTGTTAAGCTATTGAACACCAAGGCTGCAGGAAAGGCTATGGATGACAGAGCAGGTGTTGCAGCTCTTTTAGAGACATTAAAAATATTACAGGGTATGAATCATTATCCGGACGTCTACATGGTCGCAACTGTTCAGGAGGAGGTATCGATGACTGGAGCCTTCACTTCCACCTATCATATACAACCGGATATTGGAATAGCTGTCGATGTTGGTTTTGGAACGACTCCCGAGCTTGAAAAGGCAGATACCATTGAGCTAGGAAAAGGGCCTGGAATAACAATAGGCGGTAATGTCCATCCAACTCTCGTGAAGAGGTTGTTCGAAACTGGAAAGGTCCATGGTATCCCCTGTCAGAAGGATGTAGCACCAGGACCGACCGGTACCGATGCGAGAGCTATGCAAATCACTAAGGAGGGTATACCTGCACTTGTTGTATCGATACCTTTAAGGTATATGCATACCTCAGTTGAGCTTTTGGATCTCGAGGATATCCATCATACCGCCAGGTTGCTGGCTCAATTCACCAACTCTGTGAAAGAGGGAGAACTGGAGGGATTGTTATGCTTTTAAAAAAACTCACCGAGGCTTGTGGAGCCTCAGGAAATGAGAAGGAAGTCAGAGACATAATAATTCATGAGATCAGTCCCTTTGTCGATTCTGTTCGAATAGACGGGATTGGAAACGTAATAGCCTACAAGAGTGGTAAAACTCCTGCAGCAGGAAGGGTCATGGTAACTGCTCACATGGACGAGGTAGGTCTTATGATAAAGGAAATAGATTCTGCAGGATTGCTGAAATTCCTGACTGTAGGCGGTATAGATAAGAGAGTGCTCGTTTCCAAAACTGTTGTGGTAGGCAAGGATAAGATCAAGGGTGTAATAGGCTCCAAGCCGATACATCTTCAGAAGAGAAACGAATGGACCAAGGTCCTGGACATAAACGAGCTATATATTGATATTGGAGCATCATCCAGGGAAGAGGCAGAAAAGATAGTTTCTATTGGCGATTATGCAGTCTTCGATACTCAATACGAGGAGTTTGGAGATGACAGGATCAAAGCTAAAGCTCTTGATAACAGAGTAGGTTGTGCAATACTTGTAGAGCTTTTGAAGTCCTCAATTGACACTGAAATCCATGGTGTCTTTACAGTTATGGAGGAAGTTGGTCTGGTTGGAGCTGGGCCAGCCGCATACACTGTCGAACCTGATGTAGCAATAATACTTGAGGGAACGATCTGTTATGAGATGCCTGATCTGGATACATACGATATTCCTACTGTTATGGGAAACGGACCAGCAATATCTCTTGTTGACAGAGCAACAATATATGATGCAGCTTTCAGAAAACGGATAGTTGAGGTAGCTGAAAAGAATAACATTAAGTATCAGTACAGAAAGACTTCGATGGGGGGAAATGATTCAGGGAGTATCCATACCTCCAAAACTGGATGTATAACTACTGCTATATCCGTGCCTACGAGATATATCCACAGTCCTCTTTCTGTAATCAGCAAGTTTGATTATGATAATACTCTGGCATTGGTCAAGGCAGTCATATCTGATTTGGAAAAGGAGGCTTTATAATGGTTTTTAATAGTGAACTGCTTAAAAAAATTGTTATGGTTTACGGACCATCAAGTAGGGAACACCTCATTAGAGAGGTTATCTCAAATGAGATAAAAGATCACGTGGATGAATTGTCTACCGATGCCCTTGGAAACCTGATAGCACGTAAAAAAGGTCCTGGAAAAAAGGTGATGATATCTGCCCACATGGATCAGATAGGATTAATAATAACTGATATTGACAAGGATGGATTTTTAAGATTTGGCAATATAGGTGGAATTTCACCTGCAGTAACCTTCAGTCAGAGGGTCATATTTGAAAACGGTACAGTTGGAGCGATATATTCTGAGCCTGTTGAGGACCTATCAAAGCTTAAGCTTGAGGATATGTACATTGATATAGGGGCTAAAACAAAGGAAGAAGCGGAGATGAGTGTGAGCATAGGTGATATTTGCGTTTATCACGCAGATTACTCTGAAAATTCCAACGTAGTCTTTACTCCTTATCTTGACGACAGAGTTGGTTGCTTTGTCGCTATTGAAGCTTTAAAGTCCATCCAGACGACCGAGAACGATCTGTACTTCGTTTTCTCAGTTCAGGAGGAGGTTGGTCTTAGAGGAGCCAGGACTGCGGCTTATGGAGTCGATCCTGATTTCGGTATTGCTGTCGATGTAACAATACATGGAGACACTCCAAAGGCGAAAAGATTTGCAGTCGGCCTTCATAAAGGAGCAGCAATAAAGGTAAAGGACAATTCTGTGATATCGCACCCTGTCGTCAGGGAAAGACTTGTTCATCTGGCAAAAGAGAAAGGGATACCATACCAAATGGAGGTCCTTGAATTTGGAGGCACTGACTCCGGAGCAATCCACATGAACAAGACGGGAGTACCTTCTGGTGTAATATCGATACCAACAAGGTATGTACACTCCACGGTAGAGATGGCATCCAAGGAGGATATAACCAATTGTGTAGCCCTACTGACAGCATATCTCGAGGAAAGGCTGTAGGGAATAATATAGTACTCATTGAGGAGAGAAGCATTTAATGAAAAAGGTTTTAATTAATACTTTTGGTTGCCAAATGAATGAGCACGACTCTGAGAAGATCGCCTGGATAATGGAGGGTATGGGCTATGGTCCTACCATGGATAAGGAAGAGGCAGATGTTATTATATTCAATACCTGTGCAGTGAGAAAGAGTGCAGAGGACAGGGTTTTTGGACAGTTAGGCGAGCTGAAGGAGCTTAAGAGAAGAAAACCTGAGATTGTTTTAGCTCTTTGTGGCTGTATGATGCAAAGAGACGATATCAGAAGCTATTTTCTTAAGAAACACAGACACATTGACATAGTATTTGGAACAAATAACATACACAAGCTGCCACAGCTGTTAAACAGACATCAAGAAAGCGGAAAGCTTGTAGTGGATATTGTTGAAGACACCAGGGAAATAGAGGAATCAGTTGAAGCTGACAGGAAATACTCCTACAAGTCATATGTGAACATCATGTATGGGTGTAATAACTTTTGTACCTACTGTATCGTTCCTTATACGAGAGGCAGGGAGAAGAGCAGGGATCCAGAATCGATTATCAGGGAAATAATTGATCTTGAGGCGAATGGGACCAAGGAAATAACACTGCTTGGACAAAATGTAAATTCATACGGTAAAACACTTAACAGAGATTATAGTTTTGTTGACCTATTAAAGGATATCAATGAGATTGATGGAATTGAGCGCATAAGGTTTATGACCTCACATCCAAAGGACTTTTCCAGAGAACTTGCCCTGGCTTACACAAGCCTTGATAAGCTCTCTCCGCACCTTCACCTTCCGGTACAATCGGGGAGCAACAGGATATTGAGGAGTATGAACAGGAACTATACCAGAGAGGATTATCTTGAGAAGGTATCCTGGATAAAGGAACTGGTTCCTGATATTTCGATTACGACAGATTTGATCGTGGGCTTTCCTGGTGAGACCGAGGAGGATTTTATGGATACCGTAAGGCTATGCCAGGAGGTCAGATTTGATTCTGCCTTCACATTTCTTTATTCTGTAAGGGAGGGAACAAAAGCAGCTTCCATGCATGACCAGGTGTCTGATGAATTAAAGCATGAGCGATTCCAAAGACTTCTTGACACGCTTCATCCAATCGGACTTGAGCTCAACAGGAGGCTTATCGGGACCATACAGAAGGTCTTAGTAGAAGAGGTCAGCAAGAATGACGAGAACATGCTCAGTGGAAGAACAGAGGGTGGAAAACTGGTCCACTTCCGAGGAACCGAGGATTTGATCGGCAAACTTGTCAATATTGATATACGAGAAGCAAAGACATTTACTCTTGAAGGAGTTCTGGTATAAAGGGAGGATAATATGAGTCAGCTGACGCCTATGATGCAGCAGTATATGGCCATGAAAAATCAATATAAGGATTCCCTGCTTTTCTTCAGAATGGGCGATTTTTATGAAATGTTTTTTGAGGATGCCAAGATAGCATCAAGAGAGCTTGAGATTGCACTCACAGGACGAGACTGCGGTCTTGACGAAAAAGCTCCTATGTGCGGTGTACCTCACCATGTGGCAGAGACTTATATTTCAAGACTCGTTGACAAGGGTCATAAGGTTGCTGTCTGTGAGCAAATGGAGGATCCTGCACTTGCAAAAGGACTGGTGAAAAGACAGGTCACAAGGATAGTAACTCCAGGGACAATAATAGACCCAGGTGCTTTGGATGAAAAGACTAATAATTTTCTTGCCTCGGTTTATTTTGATGATTATGGTGCGGGAATATCCTATGTTGACAATTCTACAGGTGAAATGTTTACAACTGAGTTTATTGGTGAGATAGAGAACAGCTCAAGGTTCCTTCTGGATGAGCTTGGAAAAATCATGCCTTCTGAAATAATATGCAATAAAGGTTTAGTAGACAATAAAAAAATTATGTCGACTATTAAGGTAAAAATAGATCCATACATCAACCTTGTGGAAGATCCATCTTTGAACATTGACAGCAGTCTTAAGCTGATAGAGGAATTTTTTGATGGTGACCCAAACGTAAGAACCCGGCTTAAGGGCAAGGTATACAGTGCGATTTCTGCATCCAGATTAATTGGATATCTGAAGGATACTCAATTCAACAGACTGGAGCATATAATGGAGCTGCAGCATTATGAGCCGCAACAATATATGCTTATGGACATAAGTACCAGAACAAATCTCGAGATACATGAGACTTTAAGGTCAAGAGAACGCAAGGGAGCACTTATAGGCATACTTGACAAGACACAAACCGCTATGGGCGGAAGGCTGCTTAAGAAGTGGCTGGAACAGCCTTTGCTTGATAGGACACAGATTAATTCAAGACTTGATATGGTCGAGTTTTTTGTTGATAATCCGATCACTCTTGATGATGTAAGAGAAATTCTAAGAGAAGTGTATGATATAGAAAGACTTAGCAGTAAAATTGCTACCGGAAATTGTACTGCCAGAGATATGACAGCTTTGAGGCAGTCTATCTCACAGCTTCCTCAACTGAAATCTATTTTGGACAGTACAGAGCTGGACAATCTTCAAAGACTGCAGGAAGAAATGGACCCTCTTGATGATCTGTATAAGATTTTAAATGAAACTATTATCGATGACCCTCCTCTTTCAGTTAAGGAGGGAGGCTTTATAAAGAGCGGCAGCAGTCAGGAACTGGATGAGCTGAGAAGCAGCGGGAGTATGGGAAAGGAATGGCTTGCCCAGCTGGAGCAGAAGGAACGTCAAAGAACAGGTATAAAAACGCTGAAGGTCGGATACAACAGGGTAATGGGTTATTATATCGACATTACAAAGACAAACCTTTCTTTGGTGCCAGATGATTATATCAGAAAACAGACTCTTGCCAACTCTGAAAGATATTATACTGAAGAGCTTAAAAGACTGGAGGAAAAGGTAGTTGGAGCTGAAGAGAAGGCTGTTCAGCTTGAATACGAGATTTTCCAGGAGCTAAGAGATTACATTAAAAAGCAGCTTACGAGATTGCAGAAAACAGGAAAGCTCCTCGCAGTGCTGGATTGTATTGGAGGTCTTGCAAAAGTTGCTTCTGCCAATGGCTTTACAAGACCTAAATTAAACAACAGAGGAGTAATAAGCATAAGAGAAGGAAGGCACCCTGTAGTTGAGGCAGTCATAGAACACCAGTTATTTGTCCCAAATGACATCGAAATGGATAATAGAGAAAATATGCTGCACATAATTACAGGTCCAAATATGGCCGGTAAGTCGACCTTTATGAGGCAAACAGCCATTATAGTTCTATTGGCACAAATGGGGTCCTTTGTCCCCGCTAAAGAGGCTGACATTGGAATTGTCGATCGAATTTTTACCAGGATAGGTGCTTCCGATAACCTTTCTCAGGGAGAGAGCACGTTTATGGTCGAAATGACTGAGGTTTCCAATATCCTGAGGTATGCAACCAAGCACAGCCTGCTGATACTCGATGAGGTAGGCCGGGGTACAAGCACCTATGACGGACTTAGCATAGCATGGTCCGTAATCGAGCATATAGCCGATCATATAAAAGCAAAGACCCTATTTGCAACACACTACCACGAACTTACTCAGCTTGAGTCAAAGGCAAGAGGTATAGTTAACTATACTATTTTGGCGGAAGAGAGAGGAGAAGACGTAGTCTTTTTAAGGAAGGTAGTAAGAGGGAGTACCAGTCAGAGCTTTGGGATACAGGTGGCTCGTTTGGCTGGGATCAGAAGGGAAATTATTCAACGGGCAAATGAAATATTGTCTATGATCGAGGGGAGCCATACCTTTAATCTTCATAAGCCCGTTATGAAGCCAAATCAAAAGCAATTGGATCTATTGGATTACAAAAAGGATTTCTTTATTGACAGAGTTAAAAATGTTGAAGTTAACCAGTTGACACCTATAGAGGCTTTGAATCTCCTCAACAGCCTTGTTGAAGATGCCAGGAATCTCAAGGAGTGACCCGCATGAATAAGATAAAGGTTCTGGATAGTATTACAATTTCAAAGATAGCTGCAGGTGAGGTGATTGAGAGACCAGCCTCTATAGTGAAGGAGCTGGTGGAAAATTCACTTGATGCAGGCGCAACCCAGATAATCGTTGAGACCCAGGATGCGGGGAAGTCTCTTATAAGGGTAACTGACAATGGAGAGGGAATGGATAAGGAGGATCTTCTGATAGCTTTTGAGAGACATACTACCTCAAAGTTATCTTCGGCTGAGGATCTTGAAAACATATCTACACTGGGCTTCAGAGGAGAGGCATTGTCAAGTATTGCTGCAGTATCTAAAATGGAGGTCATGACCAGAACTGATTTTTCAAGCTCGGGGATTCAGGCAAAGGTAGAAAATGCTGCAGTTATTGGAATATCTCCTGCAGGAACTCCGGTGGGCACAACTATGATAGTTAGAGAACTTTTTCAGAATGTACCCGTAAGGAGAAGGTTTCTTAAGAGCAACAGCACAGAGGATGGGCAAATAGGTGATATATTGGTTAAGCTTGCCATTGGAAACCCTGGAACTTCCTTTAAGTATATAAAGGATTCTAAAATAATATTCAGTACCAATGGGAAAGGGGATGCTTTTGCAGCTATATTTCAGCTTTTGGGAAGAGATGTTGCAAGAGGCCTTATACCTTTCTCGCTTAAGTCAGATAAATTGTCTATAGACGGCTTTATATCTAATAATAATCTATACAGAGGCAACAGAAACCATCAATATCTCTTTGTAAATGGAAGGTATGTTGTGGATTACAGATTATCAAGAATAGTCGAGCAGCAGTACAGCTCAATCATACCCATAAACAGATATCCGTTATTTGTATTATATTTACACATGGACCCAGCTGATCTCGATGTAAATATCCATCCTACAAAACAGGAAATCCGCTTTTCTTCAGACAGTAAGATATACGAGGCCATAGAGCTCGGGTTTAAGGACAGCTTCAGAGAATTGTTAAGAATCCCTGAGGTAAGAAATGAGAGTTTCAGACAGAATAAAAGTGAAAAAGAAGCTCCGAAGCTGTGGGAATTAAGCAGCCCTAAGAACGAGATCGAGCAGGTAATCACAAACTCAGCACTTATAATCAGAGATTACACTGCGGTTGATTATGAGAAAACAGTGCCTTCAGATAATGAGAATTCTATCCGCAATGGCGGAAATAAAGAATCAAGTGTACGAGAAGAGATCAATTTTGAGGCACTTAACCCAATAGGGGTCATTTTTGATACCTATATAATTACGGAAGACAGACAGGATGGATCTATGTGGATAATAGATCAGCATGCAGCCCATGAAAGAATAATGTATGAAAGACTCAAAGCAGACTTTTTGAGTGAATCTATATCTGTTCAACAGCTTCTTTCACCAATAGTAATTGAGCTTACACCTGGCGAATACAGGAAGACTATGGATAATCTTGAATTTTTCAATCTGCTTGGATTTGAGACGGAAGCATTTGGCGACAGAAGCATAATCCTGCGAGGCGTTCCAATGATATTCGGGAGTCCGGACGGCAGGGGTTTATTTATAGAGATTCTTGACGGTTTGGAGGAAGGTTTGACCCTCCCCTATGAAATAAGGCTTGACAGGATCATGAAAATTGCTTGTACCAAGGCTGTGAAGGCGGGAGATAAGCTGGATAATAGAGAAATAGACTCGTTACTGACACAGCTAATGGACTGCGAAAATCCACTTACCTGTCCTCACGGAAGACCAACAGTTGTCAAGATGACCAGACAAGAGCTTGAAAAGAAATTTTTGAGGATAATGTAGGTGAATGATATGAAGGAAAAGCTTGTAGTGTTGGCCGGGCCGACGGCAACAGGTAAGACTGATCTATCCATAGCCATTGCAAAGGCTTTGAATGGTGAAATAATATCTGCTGACTCGATGCAAATATATCGTTACATGGATATTGGAACAGCAAAGGTGTCAAGGGATGAAATGGAGGGCATACCTCATCACCTTATTGATTTTTTAGACCCCGATCAGGAATTTTCTGTTGCTATGTACAGTGAGTATGCCAAGAGTCTTATATCTGAAATCAACGAAAAGGGGAAACTTCCAATAGTTGTTGGCGGAACCGGTCTATATATAAACTCATTAGTGTATGATCTTGAATTTGGCAGAATAGAACCTCTGCCTGATTACAGAGCTGAGCTGGAGACGATGTACATGGAATCGGGAGGTCAGTACCTTCTGGATATGCTTAAAAAGGTGGATGAAGAGTCTGCATCCAGACTTGGACCAAAAGATAAAAAGAGGATAATCAGGGCTCTCGAGGTTTACAAGGCTACTGGCGAATCCTTAAGCGCACAGGGAGGCAGCTTCCGCAAGGAGACAGAAAGATATGAACTTTCATATTACTGTCTGAACATGGATCGGGAAAAGCTCTATGACAGGATCAATCATCGTGTCGATTTAATGATGGACAAGGGTCTGGCCGAGGAGGTCAAAAATCTCCTCCTTAAGGGATATCACAGAGAACTCCAATCTATGCAGGCAATAGGTTATAAGGAGATATGCCAATACCTATACGGAGAGTGCACTCTCGATGAAGCTGTCAACAGAATAAAACAGGGATCCAGGAATTATGCTAAAAGGCAATTGACATGGTTTAGAAGAGATAATAGAATTAAATGGATAGATATTGACACTTTTGATGATAAAGCTGATTTATTCAGCTTTCTTATAAATGATATAGAAAGGCTTAATGACAAGGAGGGTCTATAATGAAGCAAGGGCTGAACCTGCAGGACCAATTTTTGAACACCGCGAGAAAGGATGGTATCCTAATTACGGTTTTTCTTGTGAACGGCTATCAGATAAAGGGTTATGTTAAGGGATTTGACAGCTATACGATCGTATTAGATGCTGATGACAAGCAACAGTTGATCTACAAGCATGCAATATCCACAATAATACCCAACAAGGTAGTAAGCTTTGAATATTAGGATTAAAAGTCTCTGATGACAGAGACTTTTAATTTGCTATAGGAGGATTGGAATAATGAATGAATTTACCAGAAATTATTTATGTAAACATATGGGGATCAATGAAGCTGTTATTGATTATGTTTCTTATAGTGAAGATGAGATTAAGCCTCACTTCAGTGAGCTTGATACAATTAGGGAGTTTAATCAGTTTAAGGTAATTGAGGCTATGCAGTTTAACAGACTAAGCTCCACAGATTTTTACTGGACTACAGGTTATGGCTACGGAGATGTGGGAAGAGAAAAGATTGAAAGTATATTCGCCAGAGTATTCAGAGGAGAAAGTGCTCTGGTTAGACCTGCGATTGCTTCGGGTACACATGCCCTGAATCTTACCCTCTCAGGTATATTAAGACCTGGGGATCAGCTTCTCTACGCTACAGGTAAGCCTTATGACACGCTCTTAAAGGTTATAGGTACCAAGGGCAGCATGGGAGGGTCTCTGATAGATTATGGAGTCAGCTACAAGGAAGTACCATTGAAAAATAATTTAATGGATATAGAGGCTATTCTTGATTCAATTGAAGATTCAACGAAAATAGTTGCTTTCCAGAGATCCACCGGCTACAGCGATAGGAGAGCTTTTACCGTATCTGAGCTGGAGGAAGCAATTTCTGCGGTAAAAAATAGATTTCCTGAAAAGATTGTAATGGTGGATAACTGCTATGGTGAATTTTTGGAGGAGAGGGAACCATTAGAGATTGGAGCAGACATAATTGCAGGATCGCTCATAAAGAATCCAGGCGGTGGCCTGGCACTTTCAGGAGGATATGTAGTTGGTGGAGAGGATCTTGTGGATTTGGTCGCTAATAGATTGACCGCTCCAGGTTTGGGAAAGGACACAGGATTGACATTTGGTACAAACAGGACTACGATGCAGGGATTGTTCCTTGCACCACATATAACTATGGAGGCAGTAAAGGGAGCACTACTAATGGGAAAAGTATATAAAAACCTGGGTTTTAAAATCGTTCCTGAGTTGGATGATATAAGAAGTGACATCATCCAGGGCATTGAGCTTCAGACAGAAGAGAGGGTAAGTGAATTCTGCAAAGGGATACAAGCTGCATCTACAGTCGATTCTTATGTTATACCTGAAGCCTGGGATATGCCTGGGTATGCGGATAAGGTCATTATGGCTGCAGGAGGATTTATTGAGGGATCATCGATCGAATTAAGTGCCGATGGTCCTATGAGAGAGCCGTACTATGCATATTTCCAGGGTGGACTGACATATGATCATTGCAAATTGGGAGTATTAAAATCACTTAACAATCTTTATGTAAAAGGCTTAATAACACTATAAAATATTAAGTTTAATTAATGAATTTATTGTAAAAACAAATCAGGTCTGAGGTGATACTAAAGCCCTCAAACCTGATTTATATAGTTTTGAAGATCAATACTTTCTAAACAGACCCTTTACCTTGCCAAGTATTACGACTTCAGTTGAATATATGGGCTCCATAAATTGATTCTCAGGCTGCAGCCTTATTCTGTCCGTTTCCTTATAAAATCTCTTTACAGTAGCTTCTTCTCCCAACAGTGCAACCACTATGTCTCCATTCTGGGCAGTTTTTTGTTCTTTAACAAGAACAAGATCTCCATCCATTATCCCTGCATCTATCATACTTTCTCCCTGAACCTTCAGCATGAATACATTTTGACCTTCAACATCCTCAAGAGGGAGTGGGAAGGTATCCTCGATATTTTCAACAGCGAGAATAGGGGCTCCTGCAGTGACACGTCCAACAATTGGAACGTCAACAGTCTGTCTCTTCCGAAAATTAATGTCCGAATCAACACCAACGATTTCGATAGCCCTAGGCTTTGTAGGATCTCTTCTAATATAGCCCTTGGTCTCCAGAGTATTCAGATGGGCATGAACCGAAGAGGGGGAGCGCAACCTGACAGCGTTACATATTTCTCTCACTGTCGGTGGATAACCCTTTGTTGCAGCTTCTCGTTTGATGTATAGCAATATGTCAGTCTGTTTCCTGGTTAGATCTTCATACATAGAATCCACCTCGCTTATTAGATAGAACACCTGTTTTGTTGATTATATCACAGCTAACAAAAATAATCAAACATGAGTTCGATTATTTTTGCAAAAGCTATTGACATAGAACAAGCGTTCGTGTATGATTTAAGTAATCGAACACATGTACACTAAACGCGAGGTGTTAATATTGAAAGCGAAAAGATATGTCATTGTAAACCAAACCAGATTTTTTACCTTCATAACACTGATCATTGCCGTTGCTTCACTTATTTTATTCACTTTGTTCAACATGTCAGGCGCTTATGGATCAGAGCTGGAAACAAAATATGAGGAGCACCTTGTAACCGCTGGTGACAGCCTGTGGGAGATCGCACTTGAATACGCACCAGAAGACTATGACATTAGAAAACTCATATATGAAATAAAGGAGCACAACAACCTGCAGACCAGTATGATCTATGAAGGAGAAAGGCTGTTGATACCAATGATTGCAAGCAACGACTAATAATCGTTGCTTTTTTTCTTCCTGTTTGCTAGAGGGTTTGACTTTATAGCATCTCTAAGCCTTTCATCGTCCAGGTGAGTGTATATCTGTGTCGTGGAGACTGATTCATGCCCAAGGATCTCCTGAAGAGCCCTTATGTCAACATTACCATACTTATACATAAGAGTAGCAGCAGTATGTCTTAATTTGTGAGTAGAATAGACGGTTGGATCAAGACCGGACTTTTGAAGGTATTTATCTATCATGTGCTGTATAGCTCGGTTGCTGAGGCGTTGCTTTCTTTTGCTGAGAAACAATGCTTTTTCCCCAGGGGAGGAGGGACGTACGTTTATATAGTCTGTTATAGCTTCAACACACGCCTCGTTAAGAAATATAGTTCTTTCCTTGTTGCCTTTACCAATGACAGTCAGATTATCACCGCCGTTGATCTTGTCCAGATTGATGCTTGATAGCTCTGACAGACGCAGACCACAATTTAAAAACAACATAATAATTGCATAATCTCTTGCACGGTATAGCTCATTTTCAACTGAAAGCACTGTATTTAACAGTGTTTCAGCCTGCTCAAGCGTCAGGTATACAGGATATCTGTCATCTGTCTTGGGAAATTCCAGCTGCTCAGCAGGATTTTTTTCAAGCAGGTTAACCCGGTTGGCCAGATATTTGAAAAAGGACCTCACAGAAGCTACTTTACGTGCTCGGGTAGAACTACTATTGGAGCGCTTCTTGTCAGTATAGGAAATATAGGCATGAAGATCCTGTATGGACACTTTTCTTAGAAGCTCGACATCTATGTCATCAATCGGAATATCATCGAATTCAACTGAGCTGTCGACCATTTTGAATCGAAGCTTTAAAAATCTCAGAAAGGTCCTTAGGTCAAAATAGTATTCCTTGACAGTATTGGAGGAGGTTCCTTTGATTGTTTCCATATAATCCAGGTAGTCCTCGAGTATCTGGGGTATTTTCATGAAAATGACCTCTTTTTTTATATTATTAGTCACAAAATAGTTATTTTGTGACTAATAATATGATACCATATAACCATTGAAAATGCAACTTTTTTTCTATTGCTTCGTAATGAATAAATATTTTGCTGTCACTATTATTGAGTTTAATTATTAGCACTCAACTATATTTCCAATAACCTCAGAGACTTGTGATTTTGGCGTCTTAAATAATGATCATATCATTCATCAAACTAAACATTAGTCAAATCTTATTTTTGTCGATATTTTGTAAAATACATAGATAATTTTGATCTTTAATTCTAGTTATAGAATAAACTTATTTTCAAGAATGCCCTGGGTCAGGATCCTGCTTGTATGACCTTGCACCGCTCCTTATACCTTTGATCGTAGCAAGGCATGTTGTTGTATGCTTTTTATATTTTAGAGGTCTTAAAATCGATTCTGAGGTCTCATTTTTTGTAAACATATATATGATTTCCCAAAAGAGCCTTTTTAGGTGAGAATTAAAACTATAAAGCTCTGAAAATATTTACGATGTATTACTTTATTGTTTATTGTTAATCATCTCTCGGACCATAATAAAAACTCAGGCGATGGTTTACGTAATATAATTATGTAAACCATCGCCTGAGTTTTTATTGCATGGTGTTATTATTTAGCTCCCAGCAAATTTTTGACTCTTTCGAGACCTTCTTCAATATTTTGCATAGAAGTTGCATATGACAATCTCACATAATTGTCATCTCCAAAAGCTATTCCAGGTACTACTGCAATCTTGCACTTATCCAATAGAAGATTTGTAAAGTCAACTGAGTTTTCAATTTTCATGCCCTCTACTTCTCTGCCGTAATATTGTGAAGAATTTAACATAACATAGAAAGCACCCTTTGGATTTAGGCAACTAAGGTCCTTGATATCATTAATAAGTTCGACCATTCTTTTTCTTCTGCGATCAAATTCATCTCTCATTTGGAAAATACTAGTTTGGTCTCCCAAGAGTCCCTCAACGCTAGCATATTGTGAAATTGAGCTTGGATTTGAAGTTGTATGACTCTGTATATTAGACATGATCTTAGTTATTTTCTCATGGCATGCTGTATAACCAATCCTCCAACCAGTCATTGCATAAGCCTTAGACATACCATTTACAATTATAGTAAGTCTCTTGATATCATCATTCAAGGAAGCAATACTTATATGCTCCTCACCATCATAGACCAATTTTTCATATAACTCATCGGAGATAACAAATATATCGTTTTTAATTGCCCAGTCCGCTATATCCTGAAGCTCTTCCCTGCTGTAGACTGAACCAGTCGGATTGCTGGGGCTGTTTATGATCAATGCTTTCGTCTTATCGGTCTTGTATTTATCGAGATCTGCTGAGTTAAATTTAAACTCCTTTCCCTCAAAAGTAGGAATAATTACGGGTTCACCTCCTGCAATCATAACCAATTCAGGATAGCTTACCCAATAAGGTGCACTGAAAATAACCTCATCTCCAGGATTAAGTATTGCCATTAGGGCATTGTAAAGCGAATGCTTTCCTCCGTTAGAAACAACGATCTCAGTGGGCTTATATTCAAGTCCGTTGTCTTCCTTAAGCTTTTTACATATAGCCACTTTTAAATCAAGAGTTCCAGAAGCAGGTGTATATTTTGTAACACCTTTTCTAATTGCCTCAACCCCAGCATCCTGAATATTTTCAGGAGTATTGAAATCAGGCTCCCCAACACTGAAACTTATTACTTTTTCACCAGCTGCTCTCATAGCTGCAGCCTTTGCAGTTATCTCCAGGGTAACTGATGGCTCGATTGATAGACCCTTCTTGGATAGATTAAACTCCATTTAACTTCCTCCTAATCAAATTTTGATGTTATAGATATCTTTTAATACATTTCTTATAATAAACAGTGAATCATCAAAGGAAGATTTGTTCATCTGCTTGATAACATTGTAGTGTTCCCTTCCCTTATCAGTAATGTGATAGATCCTGATAGTACGTTTAGTGGGTTCATCCCAGTGCCCTGTTATATAGCCTTCACTTTCAAGCTGATTCAGAAGAGGATAGATCATTCCCGGACTGGGGCTCCATTTTCCGTTAAGTCTCCTGCTGATCTCATCTTTAAGCCGATTACCATAATAGCTTTTCGAATTCAATAGATGAAGTATATAAAGCTTCACAAAGGATGTGGTGCTTATGGTAGTCGGGAATTGTCTTTGCCTTTCCCCTGATTTCAAAATAATCTCTCCTTGAATTGAGGTAGATGATCCAGATCGATTGATACAATTCCAAGGATCTCATCATCTCCATGGAAATCTGACCCACCAGTTTGAAGCAAACCATTCATGATACAAAGTTTTGCAAAAAATTCCGTATCTTCCTTCGAGTGCTTAGTATGAAAACACTCTATGCCCATTATACCCTTTTCTATGCAAAATGTCACCGTTTCCATTTTGAGCAGGAGCCCAGGATGAGCCAATACTGAAATACCGCCTATGGAGTGAATAATCTCGATGGCTTCATTGACTTTTAGTTCAAATCTCTCCACATAAGCAGGCCTATCTTTACCAAGATATAAATCAAAGGCTTCTGGTATACTATGAACATAACCAAAATCAATGAGATTTCTGGCGATGGTAGCTCTCCCAATAAAACCATTTTTCCTTGCTTCCTCAATGATGGCTTCCATGGGAAGCTTAATTCCCAGGAGTTCAAGTTTTTGGAGTATTTTTTCACCCCTGATCCACCTCTCATCTTTTATTTGAATGAGCGCATCCTTTAATTTCGAACTTTGATGATCTATAAAATATCCCAGGATATGGACCTCCTCATCACCTTCAACACAGCTGAACTCTATCCCGGGCACAACCTTGAAGTCATTGATCGTATTTGATTCAGCTATTGCCTCCGGAATACCATCAATACTATCATGGTCAGTTACGGATATCCCTGAAAGTCCAATAGCTGAAGCTTTTCTCACCAGCTCCCCAGGAGTAAGTAAACCATCTGAGTACTTAGTGTGTGTATGAAGATCGAATAATTTCAACTTTTCACCCCCATATTCATATCCAAAAATAGAAAAAACCTGCCTTAATTGGCAGGTCTGTTTTCTATTTGGCGTATTCTATAGCCCTGGTCTCTCTAATTACGTTAACCTTAATCTGACCAGGATAATCCAATTCTGATTCAATCTTCTTCACAATATCTCGAGCAGTATGAATAATTTGTGCCTCTGTAATATCCTCTGGCTTGACCATAATTCTGATCTCTCTACCAGCCTGGATTGCAAAGGATCTCTCAACACCTGGGAACGAATTAGCTATTTCCTCAAGCTTTTCAAGTCTCTTGATATAAGCTTCCAAAGTTTCTCTTCTAGCACCAGGTCTGGCAGCTGAAATTGCATCTGCTGCTTGCACCAGAACTGCCTCAACTGTTTGTGGTTCTACGTCACCATGATGCGCTTCCATACAGTGGAGAACATCTTTAGACTCCTTGTATCTTCTTGCTAAATCGACACCGATAGCCACATGTGGACCTTCTATCTCATGGTCAACAGCTTTGCCTAAGTCATGAAGCAAACCACCTCTTCTTGCTATCTTGACATCAGCCCCTATCTCGGCTGCAATTATACCTGCAAGCTGAGAAACCTCAACCGAATGCTTAAGAACATTTTGCCCATAGCTGGTTCTGTATTTAAGTCGGCCTAAAAGCTTTATGATTTCAGGATGAAGTCCGTGTACAGCAGCATCAAATGCTGCCTGTTCGCCTGCTTCTTTAATGGTATTTTCGACCTCTTTTCTGGCCTTTTCAACCATTTCCTCAATCCTTGCAGGATGTATCCTTCCGTCTACTATCAGCTTCTCAAGTGCTATCCTGGCAACCTCTCTCCTGATTGGATCAAAGCCTGATAGAACTACAGCCTCGGGCGTATCGTCGATTATGAGGTCGATTCCGGTAAGCGTCTCCAAGGTTCTGATATTTCTTCCTTCTCTACCAATGATCCTGCCCTTCATTTCATCATTTGGCAACGCAACTACAGTAACTGTCGTCTCAGCGACATGGTCTGCAGCGACTCTCTGAATTGTCGTAGAAATGATCTCCCTGGCCTTTTTGTCAGCCTCTTCCTTCGCCTTAGCTTCCATTTCTTTAATCATCATTGCAGATTCCTGAACGATTTCTTTTCTTGTTTCATTTAAAAGCAACTCTTTGGCTTCATCAGAGGACAAGCCGGACAGTCTTTCCAGCTCCTGTGTCTGTTTTAGATAAAGTGCATCTACTGCCTCTTCCTTATCTTCAAGGTTTCGCAACTTTTTATTGAGATTTTCTTCCTTCTTCTCAATAGCTTCATTTCTTCTGTCAATGGCTTCTTCCTTGTTTTGAAGCCTTCTCTCAAGCTTTTGGATCTCATTTCTTCTTTCTCTGATTTCCCGCTCGATGTCATTTCTTGATCTGTGAATCTCTTCCTTGGCTTCTAAAAGGAGCTCTTTTTTCCGAGCTTCGCCATCTTTAACAGCATCTTCAGTAATTTTCTTGGCTAATTCTTCAGCATTTTTTATCTTTCCTTCGCCGATGTATCTTCTAATGAAGTATCCAACGAAAACTCCAATAATCAAGCCTGGAATTGCAAAAATTAAAGATTCAATAGGAAACACCTCCAGTTTATTAAGTTTTCAAGTTCCATATATCAATTATACCTAATCTCAATGACCATTAAATGTCTAAATGGCCTTATCATTCCATGGATAATTATCAAGGTTATACCCTTGGATATGAAAATTCCTTCATAGGAATGGGTAAAATCGTATATTTCATATGGTTACATACAACTTAATTTTATTACTTTTGTTGTTTCCTGTCAAGGCATTATACTCACTCAATAGGAGTTACAATGCTTGTATTTCCTGAGTATTCGACTCTATAAGCACTATTGGACAGTGCAGCAAGGTGAGAGTTATGAGTGACCATTATTACTTGTCTGTTGAATATCTCAGATGTTTGTTTTAAGAAGTCTCCAACATTATGGATATATTCCTCGCTGACATGCTTTGCGGGCTCATCAAGAATCAAAGGCCCTGATATTGGAGGCTTGTGAGTTTGCAAAAAAGATATCCTAAGAGCTAATGACACAATATCTACAACCCCTCCCCCTCTGGACTGTTCAGGCTTGGTTTTTAAAAAGAAATCCTTTGTATTGTTAACTACATAGAATTCTGCACTGGCTTTGTTTCGAAGTTCATCCAACTCAATTTGAAACTCCACGGAAGAATCAAAAATATATTGAAGGCATTTAGTTACTAAAGCTTCTATTTGGTTTTTTGCCTGATCCCTTGCAAATTGAGAAGTCATTTGAAATAAGGACATTACTTTTTCGAGTATATCTTGTTCCTCATTGAGATCTTTAAGAACCCTTATCTTTTCATTTCTGATTTCCATCAGTTGATCCCTCTTACCCTCCTGCCTTTCTATCTGCAGTATTAGTTTTCTTGATCTTTCCTTTAATTCATTTATATCCGGGGTCATTTTAATCACCTATTTATTTAGTAAATCATTAGGGAGCATTTCATTCGCTTTCTTTAATAGCTCTTCAATCCTAACCCTAAGTGATTCTATTTCTTTATCAAGATCAGCTGGTTCAACTCCCAGTGTTTTTAACTCTCTAATTATCTGATCCTCCTGATTCTTTAACTGCTCGAGCCTTGCTTCTGCTTTATACTTCAAAGTTTTCGCCTTTTCAAGACTTTCCTTTAAAGTGTTTAACTCCTTTTCATAGTCCATATCATTGACCTCCCAGATGGTTTTTAATTAGGTGTTCTACTGTGTCTTCACTAATATCGCTTAAACAATAAGGGCACTTTCCAATCTCTATAAGCAGATTCCCATATCTTTCTAATAGCATTCTGTGCCTTTCATCGTTGATTTTCAATTCGTTCAATGTGCTGTTGATATTCCGTTTATTATCATCGTATCTGCTCTTGATAGACTTGATCATTAGTTGCCTCTCTGAAAGTGTATTGCATTGATTAATCATATCTTCATTGTTTAGGAAGCTTTCAAGCTTACCCAAGTAGTCATTGCCTTTTGCTATACCCTTCATTGCCTCATTGTATTTATTTGATAAATCTATGAGTCTGTTATATCTGGATAGATCTCCTTCAAGAATTCCAACATCCTGTTCTGTCTCATCTGCTGATCTAAGAATATTCAGCCGGTCAGTAAGTCCCTTTTTTTCAGTCAAGACATTCTTATATTCGTAGTAGAATTTGGTCAGAGCTGCCAATCTGGATGTCAAAGAAGACGTTTCAGACTCGATTTTTTGGATATCCTCAATGTGATCGAGCTGACTTGATGCTTTAATCCATGAGTTTCTTTCTTCAAGAAGCTGCTTGAAGTTATTAGACTTACTTTTTAACACTTCATACTTAAAAACCAGGTTGGCTGTATCCTCGATATTTTGCTTTGCATTGTCAATATCACTTAGCTTGATGAGTGCATCTAACTGGTGATTCTTCTCGATTGATATATCATTCAACGACTTAAAGTAAAACTCAAGCCTGGTTTTTACTTCCAGTAAATTCTCAGCTTCGTTTATCAGAGCAGAGCTTATCATACTCCTATTTCTTAATTCATCAAGATATTCAAAATCCTTGATCTCCTCATTCAACTTGACCAATGCATCTTCGGATTCCTTTTTTCGAAGGCTGATGCTTCTAATGTCCCTTAGGACGTCTCTCAGTGCATCGTCCAGAAGATTTACTCCAACTAATCTGCCAATTGCATTAGCCCGCGTGGAAGGTTTCTCTGTCAATAGAAAAGGACCCTCAAGCTGTTCTCCCAGGTTGATAGCCGAGCTAGAATCCTGATCAAGGATTATTTTAGTTATACCGGTTGCATCGACGATCTCCTGCGGTACACCAGATCCAATTCCTTCAAATCTCATTTCCTCATCATCTGGATTCAAAAGTACATAACCATTCTTACTCCTGCTTCTGTACCTCTTCAAAGTCGTACCATCGTTGAATTCTATAGTTACACTGCACTCCTTTTCACCTTCTCTGATAAAAAAATCACCGGCTGGCTCATTATAAAGGGCCCACTTCAAGGCTCTGATAACAGCAGATTTACCGGAATCCGAAGGGCCAACTATGACATTAAGCCCTTGTCCTAAGGTAAATACCGATAGACTATGAGATTGAAAATTTTCAATTATTATTTTAGAGATATATTTCATCTTATCACCTGCCTATAGGCTCTTCATTTGAACTGCAGCCAGTCTTTTAAGAGCTTCTTCGCGAATTCTCTTAGGGACATTTTCTGCAAAGGCTACCTCAGTAATGAGGTCGTTAATATCAAGCTTTTCGAACTCCAAAGCCGCATCAATAGATTGCTTGAACTCGATTATTCGCTCACTTCTGAACACTCCGTTTTCAAGCACTGTCCTGTCCAATACCTCAGCGCCCGGCTTAGCTGATTTAAGATACAATTCTTCGATTTCGATTGATGATCTGCTAAGCTCAATCAATATGACTTTGGGCATTCTTTCAATTTCCTTCAGGCTATTAGTAACTCTGACAAGACTTCCAGGATTAATGAAATACTTCCCGTCTCGAATTATGGTTTTATACCCTGCATGGTAGTGTCCTGATAGTGTAATATCAGCCTTGGTTTCAATTATATCATCTACAAGCGTATAGGGTATGCCTTTAATAAATGGTTTGTCTAGCAGCATTCCATGAACAACATTGATGGAGTAGTCAGCTTGGTCCGCAATATTTTTAAGAATATATGAATTTGGATCAGAGTCAATATCATAAGAATAGGGAACCCCGGAAAGCTGGACGGTAACTCCATTCTTTTCTACAAGTATTGGCGAATCCTTTTCCAGTACCTGCAAAAAATCAAAGCTCCTTAGCAGCCCAAGCATAGTTCTGTCAAGGGTATCAGGGTTATGACCGAATATATCGTGATTTCCACTGACAATAAAAATTGGCTTCTCAATTAGCTTTAGTATCCCGGCAAACCTTGTTACTACCGAAATAGATATGTCAGGTCTATCAAATAGATCACCACCATGGATCACGTAGTCGATATCCTTCTCTTTGACCAATCCTGCGATTTCAGAAAATTTAACTTCAAGAGTTCTGATAAAGTCATCGGTCCTGTTCTTAGGATTTGATCCTCTAATATGTGTATCTGTGAAGTATATAAATCTCATAGCAATCTCCTAACATAAAACCTCCCGTTAAAGGAGGTTTGTTTCATCTATTCTTTAGTGGTTGAGTCATCAATATCTTTGATAAGTCCAAACTTTTGTCTTACCAATTTATCAATTTCCTGATATAGCTTGGGATTCTCTCGAATGAAATCCTTTGCATTCTCGCGACCCTGGCCTAACTTTTCGTCATTATAGCTATACCATGACCCTGATTTTTGAATGATTCCAGCCATAACTCCAGTATCTAGAAGACTTCCTTCTCTGGAAATACCCTGACCATACATTATGTCGAATTCCGCTTGTTTAAATGGGGGTGCTACCTTGTTTTTTACAACCTTTACCCGTGTTCTGTTACCTACGACTTCATCGCCTTGTTTAATAGAGTCGATCCTTCTGACATCAAGACGAACACTGGCATAGAATTTTAGTGCTCTTCCTCCTGAGGTCGTCTCTGGATTCCCAAACATTACCCCAACCTTTTCTCTAAGCTGATTGATGAAAATACAAGTAGTATTGGACTTACTAATAGCTCCGGCAAGCTTTCTAAGGGCTTGTGACATTAGCCTTGCCTGAAGTCCGACGTGCGAATCTCCCATTTCACCTTCAATCTCTGCCCTCGGAACAAGAGCTGCCACAGAGTCTATGACAATGACATCCACTGCACTGCTCCTGACTAGTGCTTCTGTTATCTCAAGCGCCTGCTCCCCGGTATCTGGTTGTGAGATGACAAGATTCTCGATGTCGACTCCCAGTTTTTTAGAATATCCAGGGTCAAGAGCATGCTCAGCGTCTATGAAAGCTGCTATCCCGCCATTTTTTTGAGCCTCGGCAATAACATGCAGGGCTATGGTAGTCTTACCAGATGATTCAGGCCCATATATTTCGATTATCCTGCCTCTTGGTACACCGCCAATTCCCAGTGCAATATCCAGATCAAGAGATCCTGTGGATATGTACTCCATGTTCATTTGAGCGCCTTCTCCAAGCTTCATTATCGAGCCTTTTCCAAATTGCTTTTCGATTTGGCTTAATGCCAGGTCAAGAGCTTTCTTTCTTTCATTGATGTCTGTCATAATAATTCCAGTTAAACTGGATTCACCCCTTTCTGTGTCTCGAACATTAGTTCTATATATTAATGTTACACTATTGACGACATCTAGTCAACGGATTATTCAAAAATTTGTGCAGATTAGCCAGTGCAAGACTTGCAGCTTTTTCCTGTATAGCTTGTCTGTCACCTGTAAAGATCCTTTCAAAAATCTCCACTCTTGTCTTGTCCGCTACACATATATATACTAGTCCTATCGGTTTTCCTTCGCCTGTGGAAGGCCCGGCAAAGCCTGTGGTAGATATTGCAATGTCAACATCTTTACGATTCAAAAGACCTTTAGCCATTTCGACTGCAGTTTCCGAACTCACAGCGCCGTATTTTTCGAGCGTATCTTCACTTACATTAAGATCTCTTACCTTAGACGCTTCAGAGTATGCAATTATGCCGGATATAAAATGTCTTGAGGCTCCTGGGATTTTGGTAATACGCCTTGTAATTTCACCTCCAGTAACCGATTCTGCAACTGCCAGGTTGAGATTCTTATCTTCAAGCCTATTTAGTACAGCCTCTTCGATTGTGATATTGTCAAATCCATAGATACTGTCTCCAAGCCTTTCCGACAGTCTTTCTATCAGGATTTTCGAATTTCGTTCCAGTAGTTCCTTATCATATCCCTTTCCTACGATCTTTATTTCGACTGTACCCAGACTTGCATAAGTATTAACAGTAAAGTCAGGAATATTGATATCCATTTCTCTAAGGATCTCTTCCAGAGCTGACTCCCCTATGCCTATAGTGTTTATGGAGCGTATTGAAATATGAAGGTCGTCTTTAATCAATTCTGTTACAAAGCCCTCAAACATGGGAATCATTTCACGAGGTGGACCAGGAAGAAGTACTATAAGTTTTCCTTCATGCTTTATAAATATGCCAGGTGCGGTACCCTTAAGATTAGGTATGAATTCTGTTCCCTCAGGCTTCCTGGCTTGTTTCAGATTGTTCGATGGCATTGGTCTGTTGGAGTAAGTAAAAATATTCTTAATCTGCTCCTCGACAGAGATATCAGAAATCATGCTACGACCTAATACCCGGGCAATAGTCTCTTTAGTTAAGTCATCCTCAGTTGGTCCAAGCCCCCCGGTTAGAATTATTAAATCTGATCTGTCGACCGCAATCGAAAAAACACTGGACAGCCTCACTGGGTCATCGTCAACTGATGTATGATAGCAAACCTCCAAGCCCATCTCTGAAAGACGTTTTGAAAGATAGACTGCATTGGTGTTTACTATACTTCCCAGCGTGATTTCAGTCCCCACAGCGATTATCTCTGTAATCATTCTTTTCCACCTACCTGTCTCCTGAACTGAGAATATGATAATTCTTAATAATATAGTCGGCACCAGATATTATAGTCAATACGAGTGCAAGATAGAGCATAAAAACATCCATCGGAATACCGAGATAGCTAAATGGAAAGTTATTTAACAGCAACAGAATTATTGCTGTGAGTTGAGATATGGTTTTAGCCTTTCCCCACTTGCTTGCTGCTATGGTAATGCCCTCAGAGGCTGCAATTATTCTGAATCCGCTTATTGCAAACTCTCTGGCAATTATTATAATCACTACCCAGGCTGGAACCTTACCAGCACTTACGAGTACTATAAGGGCAGCCGCAGCCAATACCTTATCTGCAAGAGGATCTGCAAACTTACCAAAATTCGTGATGAGGTTTCTGGACCTTGCAATGTGGCCATCAAGAGCATCTGTAAATGAAGCTATTATAAATATTGATGCTGCCAGATAATTGCTGAAGGGTATATCAAGATAAAATACGACAACAAATACAGGTACCATCAAAACCCTTAAGAGGGTGATCTTATTAGCAAGATTCATCTCTAAGCTCCCCAATCAAATCATATTCCAAGAACTCAACTGCCTGAGCCTTAACTATTTCCCCCAACTCCAGCTCTCTATTGCTCTTTACATAAAATACTCCATCTATTTCAGGGCTATCCATATAGCTTCTTCCAACATAAAGTCCCTCTTCAGCAAACTCTTCGATCATAACATCATAAAAATTTCCTACTTTGTTACTCATAAGCTCTTCAGAAATTTTCATTTGAAGTTCCATGATCCTCTCTCTGCGTTGCTCCTTTATTGCATCATCGATTTGGTTAGGTAAGGAGAATGCAGGTGTACTCTCTTCACGTGAGTAAGCAAAGACACCAAGTTTATCAAATCTAACTTCTTCCACAAAATTACATAGCTCATTGAAATCTTCCTCAGTTTCCCCCGGGAATCCGACGATAAAGGTTGTCCTGAGAATTAAACCCGGCAATTTGCTTCTAAGTTTTGTTATTGTATCAGTGATTTCCATTCTCGTAGTCCTTCTATTCATAAGCTTAAGTATTCTGTCACTTGCATGTTGAAGAGGTATATCAAGGTATTTGGCTACCTTTTTATTTCTTTTTATGCTATCAATAAGTTCGTCGTTTATGTTATCCGGATAAACATAGAGTAGTCTGATGAGTTCAACACCCTCAACAGAATTCAGTCTGTCCAGAAGATATCCCAATTTATACTCATCATAAAGATCTATTCCATAATCTGATGTATTCTGTGCAATGAGTATTATCTCCCGCACGCCTTTTTCTGCTAGATCAGAGGCCTCCTCAACTATGTCTTCAATCCTTCTGCTCCTGTGTCTTCCTCTAATTTGTGGTATTATGCAGTATGTGCAGAGGTTGTCACAGCCTTCTGATATCCTAACATATGCCACAGGGCTTGTTACTTCCCTATCAATTCTCTCGAGATATTCTGAGTTAATATTATCTGTTGAAATTATTCTTTCACCCTTGTTTATTCCTTCCAGTACTGCATTTAGATATTTAATATTCCCGGTTCCAATAACTGCATCTACCTCAGGCAACTCCTCTAAAAGCTCCTTAGAATAGCGTTGAGCCATGCATCCTGCCAGGATCAGTCCTTCACAATTGCCTCCGACTTTATATTGTGCCATAGATAAAATGGTATCTATTGATTCTTCTTTAGCTGCCTCAATGAATCCGCAGGTGTTCACAATAATAATATTAGCTTCTTCGGGTTCATTTACATATTCAAAGCTTCTTTTATCAAGTATTCCCTGCATAAGCTCAGAATCAACCTCATTCTTTGAGCACCCCAATGTCACTATGTTTACTTTCTTTCTACTCATCTGCAGTCTCCCATTCTTCAAGTTCTGTTTCAGTTATTAATACTTTTCTTGGTTTGCTACCTTCGTAGCCTCCAACGACCCCTCTTTCCTCCATATCATCAATAAGTCTTGCAGCTCGGGCGTATCCAATCTTTAGCTTTCGCTGTAAAAGCGATATCGATGCTACTCCCTCTGCAACAACAAGCTTAATAGCTTCAGGCAGAAGATCATCTCCTTCATCATAGCTTACCTGTTTTGTATTCTGAACTACATCCAGTATGTTCTCATCATAATTGGGCATATTTTGCTCCTGCAGGTATTCAACTACCTTTTCAACCTCGTTGTTGGATATAAATGCACCTTGGAGCCTTACAGGCTTGGAATAGCTCGATGGATAAAACAGCATATCTCCCTGACCAAGAAGCTTCTCTGCACCAGCCATATCCAGGATAGTTCTGGAATCAACCTGCGAAGATACTGCAAAACTGATTCTGGAAGGTATATTAGCTTTTATCGTCCCAGTAATGACATCCACTGATGGTCTTTGAGTAGCCACGATAAGATACATACCAGCAGCTCTTGCCATTTGGGCAAGGCGGGCAATATAATCCTCTATCTCCTGTGCCGCAACCATCATAAGGTCAGCTAACTCATCAATTATTATCAGTATCTTAGGCAACTTATCCCCATCGGTTGAATGCTTTTCATTATATGATTGTATGTCTCGGACATTACTCTTTGCAAAGAGCTTGTAACGCCTCTCCATCTCACCAACTGCCCAGTTGAGTGCAAAAGCCGATTTCTTAGCATCAGTTACAACCGGGATGAGCAAATGCGGGATACCGTTATATACACTCAACTCTACGACCTTCGGGTCAATCAAAAGCATTTTCAGATCTTCAGGCGAGCTTTTATAGAGTAGCCCCATAATTATTGTATTTATACAAACGCTCTTTCCGGATCCGGTGGCACCAGCAATTAAAAGATGAGGCATTTTATCAATGGTAGAAATTACGACATTTCCAGTGATATCTTTCCCAAGGACAAGAGGGATGTCTGACTTTGAATCGGCAAACTCTTTCGATTGGATCAATTCTTTGAATAATACCATATCCTTTGTCTTATTTGGTACCTCGATACCTACTGCTGCCTTGCCTGGAATTGGCGCCTCTATCCTGATATCCGATGAAGCAAGGCTCAGCGAAATATTGTCAGACAGTGATACGATCCTGCTTAGTTTGATCCCAGGGGCAGGAGAAAGCTCGTAGCATGTAATTGTAGGTCCTACGTTTATGTGTGATACTGTAGCCTCTATGCCGAAGTTTCTCATCGTTTCTTCTATTATTCTCGCATTATTCAGGATGTCTTTCCTATTGTTCCCTTCTGCCTTGGGGGCTGGGGATTGAAGCAAGCTAATGGGTGGAGTCTTGTAATAAATTTTTACGACTTTTTCTTGTTTTTCCTTTATTTCCGAGTCTATAGTCTGAGCTTCCTTAACTAGTTGGTCCTTTGGTATTTTAGGTAGTGATTCTTTCTTTTCTTTCTCAATACCGTCTGGGTGTTGTTGGTTTTTAGTGTAATCACTGATTCTTATTACCTCAGTTTTTTCTTCCAGAAATCGGTCCGGATTTACAGGAGCCTGTTTTTTTGCTGCAGTCTCCTTGACTTGCTCAACAGGCTTTATTACCTTTATGCTTCTGGCCTTTCCCAATACTTCCTTTACCGTGAGATTTGTAATTATCAACAAGCTGGCTGTTATCGAAAAAGCCAGTACTACATAAGTACCGACAGAACCAAAGAGTTTGTAGAAAAAGAATCCGAAGAAGCTTCCTAAAACTCCTCCTCCTCTATTGGCGCGGGACAATTCCAGCCCTGATTTTATCCTGTCAATAAGGCTTGAAGAGTCCATGTTTATTCCATCGAGAACTATAAGGAAGCTTAAGAATATAATTATCAATGCTACAAGTATCCTAAGCTGGATCCTGTCAAATCTTTCCATCAAAAGTATTATTCCAGATCCAATTATAAATAGAGGAAAAAAATATCCCCCAAAACCCATCAACGAAAATGTAGTGCCATTTATTATCTCCCCAATAATACCCATTTTCAAGCTGAACAGACTAAACAGCATGACAACTCCTACTCCTATTACGAGTATACCTATAATGTCCAATCCTAATTTATCAACTGTTGCTTTTTTTGTTTTTATGTTATTGTCTATGGGCTTAGCGTTTTTCCTCATAATGTCACCTCTAATTGTTTACAAATCCCATAACGATGGTCAATATCCCAAGAACCCAAAGATAGTATGAAAAATACTTGAGCTTATTGTTATTTAAGAGCTTTATCAGAGCCTTTATTGCAAAGACACCAGTAACAGCTGAGAGTATGACACCAAGGACCAATTGTCCGTTTATAAAAGCCCCTCCTCCTTCAGCTACGTCCTTCATGCCTAATAAAAATGCACCAAATGTTGCAGGCAAAGCTAGTAAAAATGAAAACTCAGTCGCAACTGGTTTTTTCAAACCTCTGAATAGTCCGCCTACTATCGTCGAGCCAGATCTTGATATACCGGGAATAATTGCAATCCCCTGGAAAATCCCTATAAGGACGGCATCAAGCAATCTTATATCCTTCACATCCTTGCCTTCGTTTCCTTTTTTTTCGGCAATCCATAGAAGAAATCCAGTCACAATGAATGCAACACCTATCGGAATTATTGATGTGTAAAGAGATTCAAAAAAGTCCTTGAAGGTCAAGCCAATCAATGCAGTAGGGATAGAGCCGATGATGATTAGTAGCCCAAACCACTGATGCCTGGTAAGCTTATGGACTCTTTTACCTTTTATTAACGATCCAATAAGCCCTATGAACTCATAAATTATTCTTGCAATATCCTTGAAATACACAATAAATATAGAAATCAAAGTACCAAAATGCAGCATCTCTGTGAAAAAGAGATTCCCTTCCTTTATGTCGAACAAGTGCTGTAATAATGCAAGGTGACCAGAACTGCTAATTGGTAGAAACTCTGCTATACCTTGAAATATTCCCATGACTATAGCCTCAAACCAACTCAATTTATGTATCCTCCCTATGCTTGTTAATCTTAATTATATCACAATCTGAGAACATTAATTATAATCTGGCCGTAGAGGTTAACATCGTCTTACAGGCCTGTGTGGCCAAATCCATTCTTACCTCTCTCAGTATCATTAAGCTCTTCTACCAGTTCAAAATCAATTTTTTCATACTTGCAGAGCACCATTTGCGCAATTCTGTCGCCGTGTTTTATCTCAAATGGCTCGGTGCCAAGGTTTATTAGTATGACCTTTATCTCTCCACGGTAATCACTGTCAATGGTTCCTATCCCGTTGGCAAGGGATATTCCATTGTTTATTGCAAGACCACTCCTGCCTCTTATTTGAGCCTCATACCCCTCTGGGATCTCTGCGAATAATCCGGTTGGGACAAGGTATCTCTCAAGTGGCTTAAGAATAACAGGCTCGTTCAAATTAGCCATAAGATCCACCCCGGATGCACCCGGTGTTTTATACTCAGGTAAGCGCAGGCTTCCTTTGTTTACAATCCTTACATTCATTGGCTCATCTCTCCTCCCGTCAAAATAGAAGCAAGCTCTTTCTCAAAAGCACCTTTGTTTTTAACATTGCCGACATAGGAAACATTTAAATGGTCCCAATCGATATATTTGTCGATCACTCTAATGACCGAATCCATGTCAACATCGTTTATCTGCTTCATTACATCTTCTGGTGTCTCTATCTTTTTATCGTGAAGAAGACACTTGCCCATTTCATACATTTTATTGAAAGAGCTCTCAAGACTTAAAATATAACTTCCTTTCAGGTGCTCCTTTGACTTGTTAAGCTCGACTTCACTGATATACTCCTGTTTTATCCTAACCAATTCAGATCTTAATAGCTTTGCAACCCTATATACTTGATCGGTATTAAGAGCCAGATAGATAGATAACATACCAGCACCATTATATGAGGTTATGGAAGATTCTATATTATAAACGAGCCCAAGGTTCTCTCTGATTTCCTGAAATAATCTTGAACTCATCGTTCCACCAAGTATGTTATTTACAACCATAAGGGGGAAGATGTCCTCCGAATAAGTCGATGGTCCTGTAAAACCAAGGCAAACATTCATTTGCTCAATATCCTTGATGAATCCGTCAAGCTTAAATGTTGGTGAGTAGTCGTATGAAGGAGTTACAAAATTGTTCAAAGAGAAATTATTTGAATTAAAGCTTCCGAATTTTTCATTAAGCAAGTTATAGGCTTCCTTCTCGTCAAGGTTTCCTGCAGCTGCTATTACCATTCTCTTGGGGTTATACTTTTCATAAAAGTATTTCACGATCTGATCCCTTGTGAATGATTTTACAGTTTTCTCAGTTCCCAGTATAGGCATTGCCAGGCTCATTTTGTCATAAAGCAGCTCATTCAAGAGCTCGAAGGCGAGATCCTCCGGAAAGTCCTGATACATGTTTATCTCTTCGATTATTACACCCTTTTCTTTCTCGATCTCATTTTCATCGAAGGTTGAGTTATTCAGCATATCACTTAATACATCAACTGCAATCGGCAGATGCTCGCTTAGCACCTTTGCATAATAGCATGTGTGTTCCTTGCTTGTGAAGGCATTGATCTGTCCTCCGATATCATCTATTGCTTCAGCAATCTGTCTTGCGCTGCGGTTTTTGGTCCCCTTAAAAAGCATATGTTCAATAAAATGAGACACACCATTATTATTTTTATCTTCATAAAATGAGCCGCTTTCAATAATGATGCCAAGAGTTATCGAATTTAAATAAGGAACCCTTTGCATAATAGTCCTTATTCCGTTATCTAAAGTTCTGATTTTAAACATCTATTCCTCCGAAAAATTAGTCTATATCACTATTTTAACAGTTTAGTGACTGGTTTTAAACAGAAATAAACATGAACCGAACCGGTTCATGTCTCATCTCTACTTATCTTCAGTATTTTCCTTTGGAGGTTCGTCCTTTAGAAGAACTTTCCTTGAAAGGTTTATTCTTCCCTGACTATCGATTTCCATTACTTTAACGGTTATCTCATCGCCAACCTTGACTACATCCTCCACCTTATTCACTCTTTCCTTCGCGAGCTGTGAAATATGGACAAGCCCTTCCTTACCATTAAGCACTTCAACAAAAGCTCCAAAGTTCATAATTTTCGTAACCTTGCCAGTATATATCTCACCAGCTTCAACTTCCTTGACTATATCCATGATCATCTGGATTGCTTTCTTAGCTCCCTCTCCGTCATTGGACACAATAGCCACTCTTCCGTCGTCCTCAATATCTATTTTGACACCTGTTTCATCTATGATCCTGTTGATGACCTTGCCCCCTGGGCCTATAATGTCTCTGATCCTATCAGGATTGATCTGAAGAGTGTGGATCCTTGGTGCGTATGGAGAAAGCTCAGTTCTCGGAGTCTTGATTGTCTCTTCCATTTTATCGAGGATATATAACCTTCCTATCCTGGCTTTTTCAAGAGCTTCCTTAAGGATTGGCTCATCGATACCGGGTATCTTGATGTCCATTTGGATTGCAGTTATCCCACCTCTTGTCCCTGCTACCTTGAAGTCCATGTCTCCCAAATGGTCCTCCAAACCCTGGATGTCTGTCAGGATGGCTACCTTATCCTCATTCTTTATTAGTCCCATTGCTATTCCAGCTACTGGTGCCTTTATTGGAACCCCTGCATCCATGAGCGCCAGGGTACTACCACAAACACTTGCCTGGGATGTGGAACCATTAGAGCTCAATACCTCTGATACAAGTCTAAGGGTGTAAGGAAACTCACTTTCGGGAGGAATTACAGGCTCCAGTGCTCTTTCGGCAAGAGCTCCATGTCCTATTTCTCTTCGCCCCGGGCCTCTCATTGGTCTGGTTTCCCCCACTGAAAATGCAGGGAAATTGTAGTGGTGCATATATCTCTTTGATTCCTCTTCACCTAAACCGTCAATTATCTGAACGTCTCCTGATGCACCGAGTGTTGCTATAGTAAGGACCTGAGTCTGTCCTCTGTTGAAAAGACCTGAACCATGGGTCCTTGGGAGTAGCCCTACTTCCGAACTGATTGGTCTTATTTCATCAAGACCTCTGTTATCGGGTCTCTTGCCTTCCTCGGTTATCAGCTTTCTAACCTGCTCCTTGATTATCTTATCAAGTACATCCGCAATATCCTTCTGTTTATCGGGAAATATCTCAAGTACGGCTTCAGTTGTTTCCTCCTCGACAGCACTTACCTTATTATCTCTCTCAGCTTTATCGACAGTATTCAATGCTTCAGCCAGCTTTAAGGTTGCAAACTCTCTTACCTTTGATTCAACCTCTGGATCAGGGTTGAAAAGCTGATAATGGACTTTCTCCTTGCCACATTCTTCGACTATTCCATCGATGAAATGACAAATCCTCTTGACTTCTTCATGCCCAGCCAGTATAGCCTTAAGCATTGTCTCCTCAGTTATGAACTGAGCACCTGCTTCAACCATCATGATCGCATCCTTTGTTCCTGAGACGACCAGGTGAAGTTCAGATCTTTCTCTTTGCTCGCTGTTGGGATTAATCACGATTTGTCCATCAATTAATCCAACAAGTACTGAACCCGTCGGCCCTTGGAATGGGATATCAGAAATGGACAAAGCTATAGAAGATCCTATCATGGCCACAATTTCAGGACTCGTATCCTGGTCTACACTCATTACTGTTGCAACTACCTGGACGTCATTTCTAAAGCCATCAGGGAACAATGGTCTAATTGGTCTGTCTATTAAACGTGAAGACAAAATTGCCTTCTCACTTGGTCTTCCCTCTCGCTTGATAAATCCACCTGGAATCTTTCCAACAGCATAAAGTTTCTCTTCATAATCACAGCTTAATGGAAAGAAGTCAATGCCCTCTCTTGGTTTTTTTGACTGCGTTGCCGTAACTACAGTAACTGTGTCACCATACTGGACCATGCAGGCACCACTGGCTTGTTCGGCCAGCTTCCCTACTGTTACTGTCAATTCCTTCCCGGCAAGCATATAATGGAATTTTTTCTCCATAAAATACCTCCTCTTGATTTCTATATGTCAATACATTTGTGTCTACTTTGTTGTATGTCTTATAAGACTTCCTTAGCATAATAAACTAATAGAGCGGGATAACCCGCTCTAATTAACCTCTGATACCTAGTTTCTCAATTAAAGAACGATATCTCTCAATATCTTTGTTCTGCAAATATCTGAGAAGATTTCTTCTTTGTCCTACCATTTTTAGAAGGCCTCTTCTTGAGTGATGATCTTTCTTGTGGGATTGCAAATGCTCATTAACTGAATTGATTCTGTGTGTAAGCAGAGCTATTTGAACCTCTGGAGAGCCAGTGTCCCCTTCATGCATTTTGTACTGCTCGATGATTCGATCCTTTTCAATCTTGTTTAACATTTATTGCACCTCCAAAAATATTTGTCCACCGATTGCCGCGCATTCGCCGAGGTACGAAAAGCTCAGCAACGGTACTCCTTAACATGGAAATTATATCACAAGTCATATCAATTGTAAATTGGATTTTGATCTGACATAAGCTATGTCCTCTTGCATTTTTCTCTTCAGATCCTCAGCACTGTCAAATTTGATTTCAGGCCTTATATACTCCATGAAGAATACCTCAATTTCAAGCCCATAAATAGACTGATCAAAGTCAAGGATAAATGTTTCCACCTTTAACTCCTGTTCGCTAAAGGTTGGATTTGTGCCTACATTTGTGGCACTAGGGTAATACCTGCCGTTTACTCTGGTAATCGTTCTATATACGCCTTTCCTTGGGACTACATACTTACAGGCTGGCTTCATATTAGCAGTTGGTACGCCAAGGTGCTTGCCAAGCCCCTTACCGTTTACTACCTCTCCCACTATGCCAAAAGGTCTGCCAAGAAGCCTATTGGCGTCCTTGATGTTACCCTCAGAGAGCAAGTGCCTTATTAACGTACTGCTTACAATTTCATCTTTATAGTAGACAGGTTCAACTACCCTGACTTGTATTCCCAGCCTCTTGCCTATGTCCCTTAGCATTCCCACATTCCCAGAGGCCTTATGACCAAATCGATAGTCTGTTCCTACAACCACAAGTGAGCAATTGAGCTTATTTATTAATATCTCCTTAACGAAGTCCTCAGGTGAAAGATTCATAATATGCTCATCAAACCTCATTGTGTATAGATTACGTACACCTAGTTTTTCCAAAAATTCATTTTTTTGAGAATTTGTACTTAGAAGTCTTGGCCCATTGCCATAGACGAAGGATTTAGTGTGGTTCTCAAAAATAAGCATGGACGGCTTCAAATCTTTTTCCTTTGCTTGTTCCAGCATTATTTCGATCAACTTTTGATGCCCGATATGGACTCCATCGAAGTTTCCTAGTGCAATAGCAGTATTGAACATGGTTTCATTAGTATTGTCCACATTGATTATTTTCATAGTAGTCACCTTGCAAGCACCTTTTCCATTTTCAATGACAAATCGCTTCCTTCTCCCGAAAGTATTCCTATACCAACAAACTTATTACCCGAATACACTCTTAACGGTGTGAACCTTGGTAAATCATTATGTCTTGAACTTACCCTTGAGGTAAGCCCATTTAATAGCTTATCAAATCTATCACTGTCAAGCTCCACAGCTTTCAGATGTGATAACGCTTTATCCAGTGGGGTTATTATTTTCTCTAAATCGTCTTTGTTGAAGTCTTTTAGGGTCTCAATACCCAGCGAATCATTGATCAAAAAACCTCCAGCCTGAGTTCTCATAAGGAAGCTCATGTGGCCAAATGTCCCTAAAGCATCTCCGATATCATCGCAAATCGTTCTTATATATGTCCCCTTTGAACACTTGGTTCTGAAAATTATCCTCTGATTTTCCAGAATATTAAGGATCTCCATCTCATATATCTCAATTTCTCTCGATTGTCTATCCATAACGAGTCCCTGCCTGGCAAGCTCATATAGCTTCTTCCCATCTACTTTCCTTGCAGAGTACATTGGTGGTATCTGATGGATCTTACCCTTATAGTTACTGAAGACAATATTGATCTTTGACTCATCAACTGTTATTTCTGATGAATCCAAAACAGTTCCTGTTGAATCCAGGGTATCTGTCTTTGATCCCAATGTTAGCTCTCCGATGTATTCTTTCCGGGTGTCAGTAAGGTACTCTGCAATTCTGGTGCCCTTCCCTATACAAACTGGCAGTACTCCTGAGGCCATTGGATCGAGAGTGCCAGTATGTCCGATTTTCTTTATGCCTAATAGTTTTCTAAAAAAGTGTACTGCATCGTGGGAGGTCATCCCTGCAGGTTTAAAGAAATTAACAACTCCGTCCACAAGATCACCTGTCATTCTATGTGTCTTTTAATCTCTTCAGAAATAAGTGCAGCTGCTTCCTCCAATGTTGCAGAGATAGTGCACCCCGATGCCCGGATATGGCCGCCTCCGCCAAATGCCCCGCATATTTTATTGGCATCGATCGGATCTTTTGTCCTGATGCTTGCCTTTATAAGGTTTTCATCAAATTCTTTTAATATACATGCTGCTTCAACAGATTCTGTGTCTCTTAAAAATTCAACTATCCCTTCAGTATCCTCCATGGAAGCACCAGTTTCCTCAAGCATTCTCCTGGAAACTTTTACAACAGCTCCCTTACCCTCAAACATAAGCTCCATTTCTGCCATTGCCCTTGAAAATAATCTGGTACGTTTGAGACTCCTTGTCTGATACAGTCTCTTATTTATTTCATAACCATTGATACCAAGGTCATACAAGCTTGCAGCAATCCTGTGAGTACTGGCAGTTACACTCTGATATGAGAATCTGCCGGTGTCTGTAGTTATAGCAGTATACAGGCAGGTTGCAATTTCTTCATCAATTGGCAGGTTAAGATCCTCAATTATTTCGAAAACAAGCTCCCCGGTGGATGATGCTTTGGGATCAACTAATAAAATATCTCCAAACATAGTATTGCTTACATGGTGGTCGACATTTGCAACGATTTTGGCATCATCAATAAGTTTTTGGTTCTCACCAAGTCTGGTTAGATCGCTGCAATCCAGAACAATCAATAAATCCAGTTTATCTCTTAGTTCACCGTATCCTGAAAGTCTTTCAATCCCCGGGAGAAAATTGTAGTCCTCTGGTATGATATCAGGCTTAATGAAATCAACCTTCTTGCCTAATTGGACAAGAGACATACCCAAGCCCAATACTGAGCCTAGATTGTCTCCGTCGGGATTAATATGAGAAACAACTGCAATATAAGCGCTGTTATCTATCGCCTTTAACAACTCGTTTTTTTCACTATTCATCGCTATCAGCTTCTCTTTCATGCATGCCATTATTGACCTCATCGATCAACTTTAACATATGGATAGCATGTTCAATGGTTTCGTCCAGATAAAACAAAGGTTCGGGAACATGTCTGAGATCGATCCGCCTGCCAATCTCTTTTCTGATAAAGCCTTTGGCACTTTCCAGTCCCTTAATTGTATTCACTTTTTCTTCCTCATTGCCTAAAACAGATATATATATCTTAGCAAATTTTAAGTCCTTTGTAACATTTACTCTGTTAACACTTGGCATCCCACTTATTCTTGGATCCTTTATTTCACTTAACAAAAGATCTGAAACGACCTTTCTAACTTCTTCAGAGATCCGGTTGATCCTCTTGTCGTTCATCTATCACACCTCTAATCTATTTCTACTTCCTTCATAAGATAAGCCTCAAGGTTGTCGCCTTCCTTGATGTCGTTGAAATTATCGAGACCAAGTCCGGCTTCAAAGCCCGTCAGTACTTCTCTTGCATCATCCTTGAACCTCTTAAGGGATGACACTGACCCATCGTAAATTACGATGTCATCTCTGAGAAGTCTAATTTTTGCATTTCTTGTAATTTTCCCACTAACCACGTAGATTCCAGCAATAGTATTTCCATTTGGAAGCCTGAAGGTAGCCCTTACCTGAGCTCTGCCAAGGACTTCTTCAACAATCTTAGGTGCATGCATTCCCTTTACAGCTGCCTGTATATCCTCTATTGCCTCGTATATAATTCTATAGGTCCTTACATCGACATTCTCTTTCTTGGCAACCTCGATCGCATTGAGATTTGGTCTGACATTGAACCCGATTACGATTGCATTTGAGGCTGAAGCAAGCATTATGTCAGTTTCTGTTATACCACCTACTCCACCATGGATCAGATTTACCCTTACCTCATCTGTGTCCAGCTTTTTTAGTGATTGGTTAAGTGCTTCTATAGACCCTCTGACGTCTCCTTTTACGATTATGTTGAGATCCTTGACCTCACCCATCTTTATTCTTTCAAATAAATCGTCAAGTGATACCTTTGAAGATTGCTTCATTTGAACTTCTCTCAGTTCATTTTTTCTAAGATCGGCGAGGTGTCTTGCTTCCTTCTCCGTTTCAACTGCGAAAAGTTGGTCACCGGCATTTGGAACCTCTGAAAGGCCAAGTATCATGACAGGAATAGAAGGTGTAGCATTTTTTACCTTCCTGCCTTTTTCGTCGAGCATAGCCCTGATCCTTCCACTGGATGTACCAGAAACGACCATATCACCCACTACCAATGTGCCTTTTTGTACAAGTACTGTTGCCATAGGACCCATTCCCTTGTCCAACTGAGCTTCAATTATCGTTCCAACGGCTTTTCTATTTGGATTAGCCTTAAGCTCCTGCATGTCAGCCACGAGAAGTATCATCTCCAAAAGCTCTTCGATGCCGAGCTTCTTAAGAGCGGATACTGGAGCAATTATTGTATCTCCACCCCAATCCTCAGGGACAAGACCGTTATCAGACAGCTCCTGCTTGACCCGATCCATATTGGCGCTAGGTTTATCGATTTTGTTAACAGCAACGATTATTGGTACACCTGCTGCTTTAGCGTGTGATATCGCCTCTATGGTCTGTGGCATTACTCCATCATCAGCTGCTACTACAAGTATTGCAATATCTGTTACCTTAGCTCCTCTTGCTCTCATAGAGGTAAAAGCCTCATGACCTGGAGTATCCAGGAACACGATCTTTCTATTGTTGATATTCACAGCATATGCTCCTATGTGCTGAGTTATCCCCCCAGCTTCCTTGTCAGTTACATTAGTATGCCTGATCGCATCAAGAAGTGAGGTTTTACCATGGTCAACGTGACCCATTACAGTTACGACAGGCGGTCTTGATTGCAGGTCCTTAGGGTCGTCCTCAAAATCCAGAAGCTCAGCTTCTGTTTTTTCTACAACTGGTTCCAACAACTTAGCCTTAAATCCAAATTCGTCTGCAACCAAAGCAGCTATCTCTCCATCTACTGCCTGATTCTGGTTTACCATGACTCCAAGACCTATCAACTTGGTTATTACCTTTGAAGGATTTACTCCTAACTTCTCTGCCAGATCCTTGACAATGATCTCAGGCTCTATCTCTATTATTTTGATTTCACTTGAAACTATCTCTAATGAAGGAGTTTGGATATCAGGTTGTGGCTGTAATTTTCTTCTGTTGTCTTTGTTGCCCTTTTTACCTTTTTTCTTAACAGGTTTTTCAACCTCTAAAATATCTATAGCTTCGATTTCCTCTTCAATCTCCTTTACGGGCTCGTCTGGAGCCTTATTCTCTTCTGTAAGCAGTTCTTTTATAAGCTGAGCCTCTTCTTCTTCTATTGAACTCATATGGCTGTTGATCTTAAGGTCTAGTCCCTCGATTTTCTCCATGAGTTCCTTGCTGCTTAGATTAAGTTCTTTGGCTAACTCATATACTCTAACTTTTGTCATACACGACACCTCCTGTTTGATTAAGGCGATCCTCTACTTTTCAATTGCTTCCCTCAGCCTCATATAGATCTCCTCAGTAATTTCGGTTTCAAGATTTCTGGCGAATCTCTTAGATTTGTATGCCTCTTCGAAGCACTCCAGATTTGGGCATATATAGGCTCCCCTGCCATTAGCTTTTCCTGTTAGGTCAACGCTTACTTGGTTTTCATTGTTTTTCACAACCCTGATAAGCTCTTTCTTTGGTTTCATCTGGTTGCAAGCGATGCATCTGCGCAATGGGATCTTTTTAGTTTTCACGATATCACTCCTCGCTCCATTTCAGCATATTGGGACTCAGACTTAATATCAATTTTCCAATTGGTAAGCTTTGCTGCAAGTCTTGCATTTTGTCCTTCTTTTCCTATTGCCAGTGAAAGTTGATAGTCAGGAACCACAACAAGAGCTGATTTTTCTTTTTCATTAGGGATTACCTTAACGACCTTGGAAGGGCTCAGACTGTTTGCGATGAACTCTCCTATATTTTTGCTCCATATTACTATATCAATCTTTTCTCCACTTAATTCGTCTACGATTGCTTTTACCCTTGCTCCCTTGAATCCGACACAGGCACCCAGAGGATCAACTTCAGGGTTCTTTGAATAAACAGCAATTTTAGTTCTTGAACCCGCCTCTCGAGAAACTGAATAAATTTCTACTATCCCTTCGCTTATCTCTGGAACTTCAAGTTCAAACAGTCTCTTTACAAGACCCGTATTCGCCCTGGAAAGTACTATCTGTGGTCCCTTTGTGGTCTTTTTGACCTCCAGGATCAACAGCTTTAGTCTTTGGCTCTGAGAGTATTGTTCACCTTCTATTTGCTCAGCAGGAGGCAGGATACCCTCAGTTTTGCCAAGATCGATGTAAACGTTGTTCTTAGAGATTCGTTGTATTTGTCCAGTGATTATTTCATTTTCCCGGTTTATAAACTCGTCAAATATGACGTCTCTCTCCGCATCCTTGATTCTTTGAATTACGACCTGCTTGGCAGTTTGGGCAGCAATTCTTCCGAAGTCCCTTGGAGTTATTTCTATCTTGACCACCTCGCCCAACTCATAGGCAGGGTTTATCTTCCTGGCCTCATCCAGTGATATTTGAAGAAGAGGATCCTCGATCGAGTCAGCAGAAACTACATCCTTAGTTGCATAAACCCTGACAGCGCCAGTGTCTCTGTTCATTTCCACCAAAACGTTCTGCGATGAACCAAAATTTTTCTTATAGCTGGAAATGAGAGCAGATTCAAGCGCATCAAATATTATATCCTTAGCTATACCCTTCTCTTTTTCTATTTCTTCCAGGGCGTTGATAAAATCAACATTCATCCCATTATTCCTCCTTAAAATTTGATTGTTAAACGAACCAGAGATACCCCATCCCTTGGGAACCTATACTCTCTGTCAGCAGTTCTTATATATATAGCTGAATCATCATATGTTTCCAGATTTCCTTCGAACTTTTTTGTCCCATCAACAGCTTGATAGAGGTGCACCTCGACCTCTTTGCCGAGGTTTCTGTCCAGATCCTTATCCGTTTTTAATGGCCTGTCCAAACCAGGTGAAGACACCTCCAGGTAATATGCTTTATCTATCAGATCAAGTTCATCAAGCTTTTCTCCTAATTTTTCGCTCATAGCCTGACAATCATCCAGGTTTACACCACCAGGCTTATGGATGTATACCCTTAGAAAATAATCGCCATGCTCTTTTAAGTATTCCACATCGACAAGTTCATACCCAAGCTGATTAGTCAGCTCCTCTCCAAGCCTTTTTACACTTGATAATATATCCTTTTTACTCATGATCCTCCTCCTGAAACCAGTCCATGACACAAATGAAGAGTGGGAAATCCCACTCTTGCCAAAATTCACTATATTTGTCTTATTTATTATAACACGGGAAGCAGTATAAATCAAATATTAAATAAGCGCGGGTCTTTGACACTTACTTCAAAAAATAATCGCGGGTCTTTGACACTTACTTCAAAAAATAATCGCTAAAGCCATTGGAAAGGCTTTATTTTTTTGTCAATTTTCGGAAATATTTATTGCGTAATATATCGTAATATATTATAATATAAAGCATAGGGGGAGTTTTAATATGAGATTATCATTTTCAAAGTCTAAGAATTCGACTTCACTTTATGTTATCAAAGATGTTATAGAAGGAAATAAACGTACTACTAAAATAGTTGAGAAATTAGGTACTGTAAGAGAATTAGAAGAAAAATTAAATGGACAAGATCCTATTGAATGGGCAAAAGAATATATTGATGAATTAAATAAAAAAGAAGATGAACAAAATAGAGATGTTATTGTGAAATATAGTCAATCAAGGCAAATTGATAAGAATATCCAAAGGTCTTTTAATGGTGGATATTTATTCTTACAGCAGCTTTATCATATGCTTGGATTAAATAAGATCTGTGATAATATCTCTGCTAAATATAAGTTTGAATTTAATCTTGACTCAATTCTTTCAAGGTTAATTTACGGAAGAATCCTTTTTCCTTCTTCAAAATTAAATACTTATCAGGAGTCTAGTAATCTTTTAGAAGAGCCAGACTTTGATTTGCAGCATATTTATAGGGCTTTAGAGGTTATTGCAAAAGAAAGTGATTATATTCAGTCAAAACTCTATGAAAATAGTTTATCTGTTTCAAAAAGAAACGACCGTATTCTCTATTATGATTGCACTAATTATTTTTTTGAGATAGAAAATGAAGATGGACTTAAACAATATGGATTTTCTAAGGAACATAAGCCTAATCCTATAGTGGGAATGGGACTATTTATGGATGGTGATGGTATCCCCCTTGCTTTCGATATTCATAGTGGTAATACCAATGAACAAACTACTCTGAAACCGCTAGAGAAGAGAATTTTTAAAGACTTTGAGTTATCTAAATTCATTGTATGTACTGATGCTGGATTATCTTCAACAGATAATCGTAAATTTAATGACATAAATGGTAGAGCATTTATTACAACTCAGTCTGTAAAAAAATTAAAGAAACATTTGAAAGAGTGGGCTCTTGATCCAACAGGATGGCACCTAGCAGGCAGTGATAATTTATTTGATATTAACCTAATCGATCAAGATGGAGAAAACTATGATAAGTACAAAAATAAAACCTTTTACAAAGAACGTTGGATAAAAGAAGATGGGCTTGAGCAAAAGCTTATTGTTACCTATTCTCTCAAATACAGAGATTACCAACGAAAGATTAGATCTGGGCAGCTAGAACGTGCAGCTAAGTTAATTACAAACAGAAAATCAGATATCAAAAAGAAAAATCAAAATGACTTCAGAAGGTTTATATCATCTACAAACGTTACAAAGGATGGAGAAATTGCAGATGAAACTATATATGGTATAGATACAGATGCAGTGGTTAAAGAAGAAAAGTATGATGGATTTTATGCTGTATGTACAAATTTAGAAGATGATGCTGAAGCTATTACAAAGATTAACCACAGAAGATGGGAAATTGAAGAATGTTTTAGAATTATGAAATCAGAATTTAAGGCAAGGCCTGTTTATTTAAGCAGAGACGATCGTATACAGGCACATTTCACTACATGTTTTCTTGCATTAGTTTTATATAGATATTTAGAGAAATTATTAGGTGAACAATTTACAAGTCAGGAGATTATTAATGGTTTAAGAGATATGAATTTCTACTCTATTCCAACAGAAGGATATATTCCAACCTACACGAGAACTGATTTTACTGATGCTTTGCATGAGGCATTTGGGCTCAGAACGGATTATGAGATAGTAAGCATAAAAAAGATGAAAAATTATTTTAAGGAAACAAAAAAGAAGAATACATTACGCAGTTTTTAAACAAAGCGAAAACTCTGAAGTGCACTAATTACAATGCATTCCAGAGTTTTTGTGTCTCTCAACTGTCAAAGATGGATTATTATAACACGGGAAGCAGTATAAATCAAATATTAAATAAGCTGATTTGATTATCCTGCGGCAGAGAATCAAGGCATCCCCGTGTTTAGAGAGTAGCACCATAAAGTTTCGAAGCAAATCTAATATTGAAACTGTGAAAATCCCTTGAAATAGGGCTTTTTTTTATGTCTGGAACTATTGCAAAATTATTTTTTATGTGATA